>LXNI01000039.1_pt1 | contig 132659 bp, 111 predicted proteins | sample 809091 | NCBI WGS metagenome assembly LXNI01 (sample SAMN04870527, study PRJNA318959) | sponge metagenome | biome: 01000161; feature: marine sponge reef; material: water | host: Sarcotragus foetidus | place: Greece: Milos, Mediterranean Sea | collected 2013-05-29 | depth 5-7 m
CACGGGCCTCGCCCCTGGCATCCAGATCATCGTTCCGCATCGGACATCACTCCTTATATATATAGGAGTAATCCCAACTCATTGGCTCACCGATAGAAAGGTGGGGTCGGCGTAGCGCTTACGGTGTAACTCGGCCAGAAGGATGTCGCCGTTGTCCAGTTGTATGCGGGCGGTCCCCTTTCGCTTGCGCCAGTTGCCGGGACCGTAGACCCGCCGCAGCCTCGGAAGCTCGCGGATGCCGGCGCCCTGCGCGATGGTCTCCGCGTGCGAAATCCGCCGATGTCACCGACAATCTGAAAGTGCACTAATTCCATCACTTTGAAATTGTCGTTTTCTTCGGCGGCGGTGCTCGTCGCCAGGCGAGATTTACCCGATCGGGCGCAGGGTGCGGGATGGAGAGCCGCGCGAGCGGCGGTCGGCGGCGGCGCGGCGTCAGTGCACATTGGCGTTGCCGCTGGACGCGCCTTCGCGCATGGCCTGGGCGGCAAGGGCCATCCACGCGTCGCGGTCCAGTCCGAGGCGGGCATTGAGCTTCGAGCACAGCCGTTCGGCGTCGATGAGCGTCAGCGCCACCAGGGCGGTCGGGACATAGCCCGGAATCGACTCAAAGACGATGCGGATCTGCTGCGGGCCGTCGGGCGGGGCGTATTCGGGGCAGAACGCGAACACGGGGTTGTCGGGGAGCGTGCTGGAGTGCGACATGATGAAAATCTCCTGTGGAAACGGGACGGAGGCGGTGGGGCAAGCGTCGAAGGCGGGCCGGCCGGCGACGACCGGGGGCCGGCGATACGTATAGGAATGACCGGCTCAGGCCGGTGCGCCGTCGAGCGGGTAGCGATCGAGGAGCCGGCCGATCGTGTCCGCGTCGGGCGCGAACACGCGCGTGCGCCAGGAGACGATCTCGGTGACGCAGCCGAGGCGCTTCAGCACCGGGAGGTCGGTGTCCACCGGTCCTTCGATCTCGATGCGGTCGGCGCCCATCAGGCGGCGGCGCATCAGCCGCCAGCCGTTGGCCAGGCTGAACGGCGTGCCGCGTCCGGTCAGCGCCTCGTGAACCTCGGCGGCGCTGAGCGCCGGGCCGCCACTCAACCCGAATGCCGTGCGCAATGCGGTGGCCTGTTCGGGGTTGAGCACGCGGCCGATCAGGGCATCCCCGTCGTCGGTTCGCAGCCGGCGCACGCGCAGGTCTTCCTTCGGCAGCCGGTCCCACACCGGCAGCAGCAGGCCGGTCACGAGCCACAGACGGGATTCGGTGTGGGTCGGCAGCGACCGCACCTCGGCATCCCAGAGCGTTCTCCATTGTGTTTCGTCGGCGTCGCGCCAGTGTGACGCAGCCAGCGCTTCGGCGGCGGCCGTGTCGCGGGAGGCCTGACGCAGCAGCCGGACGCGCGCCTGGATCCCGCCATCGTCGAGCATGCGCGACGGCGCGGGCACCCGGACGGCGGCGCGCCGGGAACGTGCGTTGACCATCAGTGCGGCCCGATCGCCGCCCGCCAGGGCCTTGCCGCCGCCCGCTAGGGCATTGCCGCCGGCTGCCAGGGCCTGGTCGCGCAGCCGAATGGCGGCGTCGGCGGTGAGCGGTTCGAGCCGGTCCCGGCGCGCGATCTCGACCAGTTCGGTGGCCGCGCCGGTCCGCTCGTGCGTCCGCAGTTCCTCCCTGGAGGCGACGCGCAGCGAGTCGGCGAGGATGTTCTCCACGCCCTGTTCGTAGGTGCCGGCCTCCATCGCCTGTTCGATGTTGGCGTCGATGCGCGTTTCCAGTTCCGCGAACAGCGTGTTCTGCTCGTCGATGGGCAACGCCAGCAGCCGGTTCAGGAACTTCGGCATGGGCGGCAGGTCCTCTTTGAGATTGCCGTCGTAGGCGAGCTTCAGGACCGTGGCCTGCTCGAACCGGTCGAGCGACCAGCCGTCGATGTACCCGGCCCAAAGCGCGCCGTAGAACTGACGCAAGGCGGCCCGCGCATAGGGGCTTTCAAGATTGTCGCTGGCCTTGAACAGCGCCGCGTCGGCGCCGCCGAGCGACGTCTGGGAATCCCTCTGCCCCCGCGTCAGCGCGCCGAGGCTGTCGAGCCGGCGTGCAATGGTGGCGATGAACCGGCGCTCGCCCTTCACGTCCGTGGTCACGGGCCGGAACACCGGCGCGGAGGCCTGGTGGGTGCGGTGGGTCCGCCCGAGCCCCTGGATTGCCTGCTCGGCGCGCCACCCGGGTTCCAGCAGGTAATGCACGCGGCGCGCGGTGTTCCCGCAGTCGAGCGCGGCGTGATAGCTGCGCCCGGTGCCCCCGGCCATGGAGAACACCAGTATTTTCTTGGCGCCCTCCATGAACGCGGCGGTCTCGGCCAGGTTGGCGGACGCGGGCCGGGTCTTGAGCGCCAGGCGCTCGCCGGAGGCGTCGACAATCCTGAGCACGCGCCGGGACCGGCCGGTGACTTCCGCCACCGCCTCGTGACCGAAGTGGTGCAGGATCTGGTCCAGCGCGGCGGGCACGGGCGGCAGCGCCGCCAGTTTTTCGATCAAGGTGTCGCGGGCCGCAACCGCTTCCTGCGAAAGGACCGGGTTTCCGTCGTCGTCGAACACGGGCCGGGACATCAGGTTGCCCTCTTCGTCTGTGAACGGTTGCTGCAACTGCACGGGAAACGCGTGGGCCAGGTACGAGAGGATGGACTCCCGGGGCGTCAGGTCGATGTTGAGATCGTTCCATTCCGAGGTCGGCACCTCCGCGATGCGCCGCTCCATCAGGGCCTCGCCGGTGGATACGAGCTGTATCACCGACGCACGGCCGGCGTCCCGGTCGGCTTCGACGGCACGGATCAAGGCCGGGCACTTCATGGACGTCAGCAGGTGCCCGAAAAAGCGCTGCTTGGCGCCCTCGAAGGCGGACATCGCCGCAGCCTTGGCGTTGCGGTTCAAGGTGCGCTTCTCGTCGGAGATGCCGGTGCTCTGCAGGGCCTGTTCCAGGTGCGCATGGATGATCTTGAACGCTTGCGCATAGGAGTCGTAGATGCGGCGCTGTTCGTCGGTGAGCGCGTGTTCCAGCAGTTCCACCTCCACCCCGTCGTAGGACAGCGCCCGGGCCTGATACAGTCCGAGGGCCTTCAGATCCCGTGCAACGACTTCCATGGCGGCCACGCCGCCCGATTCCATGGCGGAGACGAAATCGGTGCGTTTCTCGAACGGGGTCTCGTCGGTGCCCCAGAGCCCGAGGCGCCGGGCGTAGGCGAGACCCGCAAGCGTCGTGGCGCCGGTGGCGGACACATACAGTATGCGGGCGTCCGGCAGCGCGTTCTGCAGGCGCAGTCCCGCGCGGCCCTGCCGGGAGGGGGCGACGTCGCCGCGCGAGCCTTTCGAGCCCGCCGCGTTGGCCATGGCGTGGGCCTCGTCGAAGACGATGACGCCGGAGAACGCATGGCGGTTGTCCTCGTCCAGACCGCCTGCCAGCCACTTGACGATCTGCTTCAACCGCGATTGCGCGCCCTGGCGGGCGGGGGAACGCAGCGCCGCGTAGGTGGCGAACAGGATGCCCTGGCGATGGGGGATCGGATCGGCCGGGCGGATCCTGCCCAGCGGGACGACATCGGCTTCGGCTCCGCCGAGCGCGACCCAGTCCCTGCGGGCGTCCTCCAGGAGCTTGTCGGAGGCGGACAGCCACAGCGCGCGGCGGGTGCCCCGCAGCCACCGGTCCAGGATGACGGAGGCGACTTGCCGACCCTTGCCGCAGCCGGTGCCGTCGCCGAGCATCCAGCCGCGGCGGAACCGCACCGGAGACGAAAGGACCTCGCCATCCTCGGTGGATACCGGACAGCCGTTCGTAAGTTCGCGATCCGCAGAATCGGTGTCCGCAGGGCTGATGCGATTGACCGTCTCCCAGCCGTCGCCGATACGAACCTGCGCGGGCAACCGGCGTTCGTGGGCCTGGCCGGCGAGGATGACGCTTTCAAGTTGCGCGTCGGAGAGTCGCCCCTCGGAGACGACGCTGACGGGGAGTATCGGGCGGTAGGCCGGCCGCGGATGCGCGACGGCGGCCATCGCCGCGGACTGCACCAGTGCGGTGGGATGAGGCTGTGCCCCCTCGATCCGAACGGTTGCCGGCCGCCACGGCTCATACGGTCCCGCCGGCTGCGTCGGGGCGGGCGCTGGCACAGGCGCGCGACAGTCGTGGCTGCCGTCTTCCGATGTCTCCGCGGTCGTGTCCGGAATGCTGTATTCAAGCTCGGCTACGGGTCCCCAATTCGTGCGGGGCTCCGGCTGGGTGGCGGGGCGAGTGCCGGACGCGGCGGTATCGCGGTCACGCGGTTTGGCTGGCGGCGGGCTGAGGGAGAAACCGGCGTCCCTCCGGGTCACGCCGGGTCGCGAGGCCAGGGCCCGGCGCGGCGGGACATCGCTTTGCACGGCATCGAGCAAGGCGGCGGCGTTGGGTGCGGTGACGCTGGGGTCGAACGAGTAGTTGGCGTCACCGGCGTCCTTCCCCGGTTCCAGCCGGTCCAGTACGGTCAGGCGGGTGGCGAGCGACGTGCCGTGGCGGGCATAGGCGCGCCCGTCGATGGTCATGGAGAACACCGTGCGCGCGGGCGGGTCGAGATACCGGAACGCGGATTGCCACGTGGGATTGCCCGGAATACAGGAATGCGACGTGATGGCCACCAGCCGTCCGCCCGGCCCCAGCATGGAAAACGCCGAGCGGATGTGGCGCAGGTCGACGTCGTTGCGGCGGCGCTCCACGCCGGGACTGACCGAGAACGGCGGGTTCATCAAGACCACCGACGGCACGAGCCCGGGCAGGTAATCGGCGATGTTCTCGGCGTTGTTCCTGTTCACCGAAACCCCGGGAAACAGGTGTTGCAGCAACCCCGCCCGGGTGGGGGCGAGTTCGTTGAGGTAGAGCCTCTGGGTCGCGGTCTCGTACAGCGCGCACCAGGCCATGACGGCCAGCATCCCGGTACCCGCCGAAGGCTCCAGCACCCGGTCGCCGGGGCGGATCATGGCCGCTTGCGCGGCGGCATAGGCCAGCGGCAGGGGCGTGGAAAACTGCTGCAGGCGGACCTGTTCCTCCGAACGGCGCGTGTGGGAGGGTTCAAGGGCCGCCAGGCGTTCGAGCATCGCCAGCATGGCGGCGGGACCGCCGGGGCCGGCGCCGGCCTGGCGGCGCATCGCCATCCCGTAACGCTTGAGGAACAGGACGATGGCGGCTTCGGCGGCGTCGTAGGCGTCCTTCCAGACCCAGGCGCCCTTGGCGTCGGTGCCGCCGAACGCGGCGGTGAGCGCGTCTCTCAGGATGGAAGCGGTCAGGGCGCGGCCCCTGGACAGCTCCTGCATGAGTGAACGCGCGGCGCTCAGCAGCCGGACCGACTTGTCGCTGGACGCCAAGGACCGGGGCGGAGGCGGTTTCGGGCGCGGGGACGGGCGCTGTGAGGGCGCATCGAGCATGGACGGGCTCCTTCGGGTGGGTGGATGGCGAAGGGCCCGGCGGCGGGAGAGCGATCGCGCCCTCCTCCGGTTCGGACCCGACCCACAGAAGCGCCCGCGCCTCCGCGTGGCGTCAGGGCGATGGGTCGAGGAAAGGGAGGTCGATGCGCTCGCCCCAGGGTTCCCGGTAGCGATCCGGGAGCGTGGTGGAGGAGTTGATCCACACGACGGGAAAATCCGGTTCGGTCGCCGGATACCGGGTGCATCGCATGTCGGTGAAGTACAGGCAGCAGGCCAGCCGAATTCCCTGCTCCTCGATCCACCGGAACCCGGGGCGGAAGTCCGTCCCGCCGCGGCCCTTCACGGTGAGGCGCCGCGGCAGCTCGTCCGGACCGTATTCGTCGACGCGGTGAAGCTCGGTGTCGACCTGGAGCACGAATATCCGCTCGGGGCGCAGTTCGGCGGCGATGGCGCGGATCTCCGACCAGGTGCGCTGAAGTGCGGGTACGGCCACCGAGCGCGAGGAGTCGATGATCAGCGCGATGGCGTCCATGCCTTCGGACCGCACGGCCGGCAGGTACAGCCCCGAGTCGATGAAGCGGCGGTTGGGGACGCTCCAGGTGTAGTCGTTCTCGGCGGTATCGAGCATGAATCGGGGCAGCAGGGCGTGCCAGTCGAGGCGGCTGCGGTGCGCGTCGGCCAGAGTTTGGACCACCCCGCCGGGGACGTTGCCCTGGGCGCGGGCGACGTTGGCCGCCTGGTGCATGGCCTCGTCCCACGCCTGCTCCTCGGCCGCGACGGCCTGTTCCGACCAGGGCGCCTCGCCCGTGTCGGGGATGCGCCCGGCAGAAGGGCTGCGCCCCGCAGTAGCATCGGGCGCGGGACGATCCCTGCCCGGCTTCCCGTCCCCAGGTTTCCCGTCCCCAGGTTTCCCGTCCCCAGGTCTGCTGTCCGCAGGACTGGCGTCCGCAGGTTTGCCGTGCGCAGCACCGCGGGTGGAGGCGTCGAGGATTTCGCCGGTGCCGGCGGGATCGAAGCTCGGGGGTGCGGGGCGGTTCCCGGATACAGGCGAGTTCTTGGAATCGGAGGTCTTGCCGGGATCCGGTTGTGTTGTAGCGTTGCCGGCGCGCGCGTCGCCGCCGTTCGCCGCGTCCACGCCGGTCTTCGGACCGCGTGCGCCGGCGGCGTTTGGCGGAGAGGGCGGCCGATTACGGTTTCCGACTCCTCCACCGGGCGGCGGCGCGCCACCCGGACCCCCGCTGTCCGTTTGCGCGGACAGCCGTTCGTAGGCCTGTTCCACGCTGAGGCCGTCCCAAGCCTGGGCCTCGGGCGGGAGCGTGAACCCGGCGTCGCGCAGCAGCCCGTGGGTGACGAACTGGGAGGCGCGCTGCCAGCGCTCGGGGTGGCGCTCGCCGCGGCGGGTGTGGTGCTTGAGCCCGCACGCGAGGACCACCCGGGCCAGTGCGGTCCGGATCGGGTCGGCGCCGGTGGCTTCGACCCACTCGGGGTTGTAGCGCACGTCCAGCCCGTCGCTGGCGAGCGTCTTGCGGGACGGATCGGCCACGAGCGGCAGGCGCAGCACGAGGCTTCCGAAGAACGGGTGGTCGCGCAACAGCGAGGTGACGCATTCGCTCAGCCTGCGGGCAGGTTCGGTGTCGGTGCCGTGGCCCATCAGGCGGCCTCGGCGCGGTGCGGCTGCGCGCGCTCGGCCCCGAAGTAGCCCGCGAAATGCGCCGCCAGGTCCTCGGCGTCGCGCTTCACTCTGCGGCGCACGGCCGGATCGAATTTCCCCGACGACGCGGTGGGCCGCAGCACGTCGGGCTCGACGCAGGCGATGCGGTGCTTGACCTCCTCGCACAGGTGCTCCAGGTGGCGGTCGCCGAAGAGATTCAGGCGCGGGACGATGTCGACCAGTTCGCGGAGGTTCTCGATGAGGCTGTCCTGGAACACCCTGGGCTTGCCGTTCTCGTCCTCGGAGAGCCGTTCGCAGACGTGCCCGACGGCCTCTCCGAGGCGCCGGTAGAGGTCCCCGAGTGCGCCGTTGAGGCGCAGACTCACCTGGTGCTCGATGTCGCGTCTCACGCGCGCGTTCTCACCGGCGCCCAGATCGGCCAGGAAATGCCCCGAATCGGGCACCGGCTCGATGCGGTAGCGCGCCGAGTAACGGACTCGAAGTTCCTCCCGGGACGGGTAGTCGTCGCGCTTGAAGAGTCGGCCGAGGTCGAGCCGGGCGCGTTCGACGTGGCTGTCGTAATCGGACAGGAATCGCTCGCGCTCGGTGAATATGCGCTCGATCAGCTCATCGAGGGCGTGCGTGTAGCGCTCGTAGTTGGCCACCGGCAGGAGCCGTGCGCCGGCGTCGTCCCACGGCAGGGTGTGGCGGTAGTGGGTCTTGCGGGCCTGGTTCTGGGCTGCGTTGAGCGCGGCCAGCGCGGCCTTCGGGAGCAGGCGCTTGTTGTAGCGCCCGGCGTTGGCGGCCGCGTCGTGGTGCACGGCCACGTACTGGCTGGCCCCGGGGTCGTGGCGGCGCGCGGACCAGCCGTGAAGCGTGAAGGTCACGAGCATCGCGTCGTGGATCAGGTTCATGTCGTGGGGTCCTCCTGTGTGTGCGTCGGCGGCGGGTGCGGGGATTCAGCGATGGCCTACCGCGTCTTGGCCGCGGCCCACTGGATGAACGCGGGGGTGTGCTGCAGCGACGGATTGCGTTTCACGCACGAGCCGACCAGGAACTCGCCGACCTCGCGACGCAGGCGCCGGGCGTAGGTGACGATGGCCGAGAGGTTGATGTCGTCGGCCAGCCGGTAGAGCGAACCGCACAGCGCGATCAGCGTGCTGGGGTTGTCCGGCACCGGCGCGCCCTCGGGGTCGGCGATGATGGTTCTCGGGTGCGGCAGTTCGCGCCAGATTTCCAGGAACCCGCAGAACTCCACGGCGGCGGCCTGCCCCACGGTGCCGCGGATCAGCGCGCGCAGCGCGGTGGGGCTCAAGCCCTGGCGCCGCTTGAGGATGTTGGAGACGAACTCCCAGGTCCTCGGGCACGGGAACGCCTTCTCCTTCGATTGCGGATCGAAGTCGTGGAGAAGGTCCGGGCGCATCTGGATGAAAAACAGCACTTCCGGGCAAATGCCGTTGGCCGCGCCCCAGGCGCACCAGTCGGCGACGTCGGCGCGGATTTCCAGGTGCACGAACCGAGAAGCCAGGGGCGTGGGCATGCGATGGACCACGCCGCGGTCGCTCTCGCGGTTGCCGCACGCGATGAGCGAGGCGCCTTCGGGCAGTTCGTATTCCCCGCACTTGCGGTCCAGCGCGAGCTGGTACAGGGCGGCCTGCACCATCGGGACCGCCGAGGGCAGTTCCTCGAGGTTGATGAGCCAGAGCCCGGTGTCGTCCGACGGAGGCAGGAACGAGGGCGGTGCCCAGCGGGTACGTCCGTGATCGTCACGCCAGGGAATCCCCATCAGGTCCACGCGGTCCAGGAGGAGCGCCCGGACATCGACGTAGTTTCGCGCGGCGCCAGCCGCCACCTGTTGGGCGACCATCGATTTGGCGCAGCCGGGCGGGCCCCAGATCATGGCCGGCTGGCGGGCCTCGACGAGCACGGCGAGCGTGGCGGCCAGTTCGCTGGGTTTGAGCGAGTAGTCCGCGGCGGCGGAGACGGGATCGGTCATGGGCATGGCTCCGATGATTCAGGGTTGCGGCGCGGACGCCCTCTGAGCGCCGCGCTTCAATCGGAACCCGCCGGGCTCGCGCTCGTCGCGGTGACCGGCGATGTCGTGGAGTCACGGGGCGCGGGGTTGGCGCACCGGCGATTCGGGTGCGTTGTAGCCGCCCACGCTCACGGTGTTGCCGCCGATGCGGACGGTCTCGATCATCGCGTCGACCGCGTCGTCGGGCACGCCGCAGGCCGCGCCCCATCCGCGCAGGTTGGCGCGGCAGTCCTGCCAGGAGCCGACAAGCAGGTTGTAGGAACGGTCCTCGGCGGTGGCGGCGAACACGCAATCGCCGACCCTGGCCGCGTCCACGATGGCCGGTTTCGTCATGGGGGGCAGATCGAGCAGCCAGCACAGCAGCGCCGCGAATCCCGGGGAGAGGTTCGGGCCGCGGCGCGGGTCCATGGGGTGATCGTCGAGAGAGCGGTAGTGGGGCGCGGCGGGAGAAACCGCGTCGAGTCGCGGATCGGACATAGAAGGCTCCTTTGGGGCGTGGATAGGCACGGGGCCGGCGGCGGGGTCGGCCGTGCCCGGGCGCGCGAGATGGAAAGGGGCGAGCGTTACGGCGCGGGAGCGCCTGCCTTGTCCTTGCACGCTTCGATCAACGCGCCGTACTCGGCGGTGTCGAGATCGGCGTGGCTGTTCGTCAGGTACGAGAGCTGGCTGACGATCAGGCGCACGGCGGGATCGGTGCGCTGGTCGCCGCCCTCGGCGATCACCTGGCGACAGGCGTTGTGCAGCGACAGCGCCACGCCCGAGGGGTTGCAGGCGCCGGGATCGACGATCAGCAGGGCGTCGCGGAAACGGTCGTGTCCCGCGGGCAGGTCACCCGGATACGCGGTGCTGCGCACGGCGGTCCTGCGGACGGCAGTCCCCGGTACGGCGAGCTGGGGGCCAGCAGCCTCGTGGACGGCGTCCCGGTGGCCGTTGGAATCGGCGGCGGTCGCCTTTCCGGCGACGGGCAGACCGGCTTCGCGGGCAGCCTCCTCCAGCAGCGGACCGGACTCGACGATGCGCCGGGCGCTGCGGGCCGCGGCGGCGTAAATCCGAATCGGATACTTCGGCTTGAAGTACAGATCCCGCTCTATGCCGAGGCCGAGCGGGCCGCGGTATTCCTGAAGCTCCGACAGCGAGATGCCACCCAGTTCGGGGAATCCCATGCCTAGATCCGCGAGTCCGAACAGGTAGTCGTTCTCGTCGGGATCCATTTCGGTGACCAGCCACGTGGCCGCTCCCACGGGGTTGAAGAATTTGCACACCGGGAAGTGGTCGCCCTCCCGGTCTTTTCCGTTGGCGATCAACTGCTCGCGCAGTTCGGGCGGCATCAATTGCATCGGTCGCTCCTTGTGGATTGAACAGTGGATTCGGGACACCGCGGGCGGCGATCGTCCCGGCCGGGCGCCCGGCGTTCAGGCCCCAGGCGGCGGGCCGAGTTTCACGAACACGTCATCGCCGTGCACGGCGATGTTCACGGACCGGTCCTTCGGCATCAGCCAGTGGATTTCCTGCCATACCGCGCGCGCGATCACCGCCCGGGTGGCCTCGTCGGCAGAGGCCACGTGTTTCATGGCCAGGCGAAGCGCCTCGATGTCGAAGGATCGAAGCTGCGTCGCATAGCTGTCGGCGTCGCTGTCGTCATGGGGGCAGAAGAACGCATTCCGAAGCAGATCGGCGAGATCCTCCGCGTCGATGTCGCTGCCGGAGACGAGCACGGGATAGGCGTACTCCACGTACCCGCCGTCACCGAGAAGGACGACATCGGCCGGAACCGGGATGACGTCCTTCTCCCCATCGGACCGGGCAATCTCCGCCCGCATGACAATGGCGTCCGCCCGATCCCCGTGCGGGGCGCAGTCCTCCTGCGGAGAGCAATCCCCCTGCGGGGCGCGGCCGTTCTGCGGGGCGCAGCCATTCTGCGGGGCGCAGCCCTGCCGGTGGCGGGTTCGTTCGGCGTCGAGGAAGCGCCGAAACAGTTCCTTGCGGGTATGGGTCGCGCCGTCGATCTCGATCTCGGTGCGCACGTCCGTCAGGCGCGTCAGGGCGTCGTACCAGCCGTAGCCCTCCAGGCGCCGATCGGACTCGAACAGCCTCGGCGCGAGCCCGGCGCGCCGCGCGGCGCGATAGAAGGGTTGGGTCTCGGGCGGATCGGCGTCGTACGCGACCACCACGGTGTCCGGGCCGACGGGGGCGAGCGAACCGGGGCGCGTCCAGTTGTCCACGTCGGCGATCGCCGGGCGCCACGGCCGCAGTTCGGCGGGCGGAACCGGCAGGTCGATCCCGGCGCGGGCCGCGCGCCGGTGGTCCCGGAAGGCCACGCGCGGCGGCGGGTCCATGGGCGCCAGCGCCCGGTAGACCGCCAGGCGCGCCTCGTCCCGAAGTGCTTCGAGAAACGCATTCTCCACCGCGCGGTTGCGGGCGGGCAGCACGAGTTCAAGCGCCGGACAGTCCACGACGTCCGCGCTGACCGTCCAGATATCGCCGTCCAGGGTCTGAACGTGGGGCAGGCGGGCGTTGACGGTGAGGCCGTGGAAATTGATGTCCGACCGCGTGTAGGGCACGGCCCGGGTCCGGCTCACGCCGAGCGCGAGTCCCTTCCAGTGCTCGACGCGGATCGCGTTTTGGAGGTAATCGCGCTGCGCGAGTGCCTCGCCGTCGAACGTCACGGGCAGGGGCGCGAACAGGGCCGCGCGCGCGGCCGCGGCGCGCAGCGCATCCACCGTTTGGTCGACCGCGAACGTGACGCGGGTGCCGTGCGGCTCCGGCGCGGTGGCGTCGGGCAGTACGGCCGCCTCGGCCTTGCCCGTGAAATGCTCGGGCTCAAGCTCGACCCGCCAGGACGGCGCGTGCCCGGCGGCGGGCGACTCGGGCCGCGAGGACAGGGTGCAGCCGTGCTTGGCCAGGGACAACAGGCCCATGCCGGCGGGGTTCTCCGAGCGGGCGAGATTGTCGTTCCATCCCGATTCGCCGAAGCTCAACAGCACCGCCGGATCGGCGATGCCGCGGCCATCGTCCTGTATGGTCACGTCGACGCGGCGGCCGTCCGGCGTGCCGACGGTCTCCGTCGCGATATCCACGCGCGTGGCCCCGCCGCGCCGGGCGTTGGCGATCAGTTCCACGAACGCGGTGGACACCGAGGCATCGAAGAACATGTGCATCCGGTCCAGGGCGCGCGGGTGTACGCGGGCGCGTATGGACGCGCAGGCGGGCGTGTTGGTGTCGTTCATCGAATGGTTTCTCCGTCGTGGGACAGGCCAACGGACCCGCCGGCGCGGGGCCGGCGGGCGGTGTTGGCTGTATGGAAGGGCGATGCGGGGCCGCGCTACGGGGAGACGCGCAGGAACTCGGGTACCTCGGTGGCGGGGGCATCGTGGGCGTCGGCGTCCTCGCCGTTCGCTGCCGCCGTGTGCGGCGTCTCGCCCGCGTCTCCGCCGTTGGCCGGCGCGGCGGCGTCCCCGCCGTTCTCCCGGCGCCCGTCCTTTGCGGTTTCGGCGTCGGCATCCGGTCGCCCGGACGTCTTCGCCGTGTCGTTTGCCTCCGTCGCGGAACCCGCCTCGCCGGCGTCGAACAGCCCGAATCCCGGCGGCGTCCACTTGAGCGCCGCGGCGCGGGCTACGGCGGGGATGTGCGACGCCTGTTCTCCGTCGGCGCCGAACGCCTTGGCCATGGACGCGACCAGCACCGCCTTTTTTGACTTGGCGCGCGCGGAGGCCCACTCGGGGCCGAGGATCTTCTCAGCGACCTCCAGGAGCTTCGCCTTGGTCAGGCGGTTCCAGAAAATGTCCGCGTCGGGCCGGTAGTGGGCCGCGAAGTCGATGTCGAGCCGCGCCACGGTGGCCTCCAGTTCCGGGCGCGCGGAGGGCTCGAACGCGAGCTGGCCCTGCACCGTGCGCGCCACGCAGGCGGCGAACAGCGACTGCTTGCGGTCCGCCGGCAGGTCCCGCAATGCTCGGAACGCGTCGCCGTCGTCCTCGAACTGCAGCCAGTCCAGGGGCAGTGCCGAGCGGTTGAGCGCCAGCATGCCCTCACCCCGCGAGGCGTCGGAGAAGTTTTCGTCGTCGCGCCGCAGCGGCGGGCGGTCGGCGGTCTCCGTGAACTTGATGTCCAGCGCATGCGGGCGGTACCCGGTCTGAAAGACGGCGCGGGCCATCTGGAACACGCACAGGTCGAACGCGGCCTCGAAGTCGTCCGCCAGGTGCGCCTTGATCAGCGACGTGCGGATGGCGCGCAGGTCGTCGCCCAGCCCGATGCCGATGCCGACGCGCTTGCGCGCCTCGGCCGCCGGATCGGGGACCGGATCGGGGCGCGACAGCGCCGGGGGCCGTACGCGCCCGTCGAACCCATCAGAATCGTGGCCGTCTCCTCCGCTCCCGTTCGCGGAGGACGCATTGCCGTCCGCAGGTCTGCCGTCCGCAGGACCGTCCGTGGCAGAAGGGACGTCCTCGGGGCGCACGAGGCCCTGGATGACGCGCATGTTGCCGTCGTCGCCGACCGTGACGATGGCGCCGGCCATCGCCCTGTCCTTGCGGCGGAACACGGCCCGCTCGGCGACGGCGTGCTGGACCGCCTCAAGCCGTGCCTCGATGAGGTCGTGCTCGGCTTCGGACTCCTCGGTCCAGGCGTCGTCGTCCAGCTCGCCGAGTTCGTCGCGCCGTGCGCTCAGTTGCTCGATCTCCTTGCCTTCGGCCTCGGTGGGCTCGCCGGGTTTCGGGCGGATGCGCGCGAACCGCGCGGTGTCGCTCCATTCGACTTCCACGCGGGCCTCGGCCCAGGACCACTTCGTGCGCAGTTCCTCCGCGGCGGTTTCCAGCCGCTCGAGCGCGAGCTTCCTCAGCAGCGCCGGATCGTCGAACCAGGTGCCCCGCTCGTCCTCCTCGGCGAAGAGGTCGCGGGTGAGCGCGCCGCCGGCCGCCTCGTAGGCGTCGGCGCCGATGAACTGCGCGATGGCCGCGGTCGCGGGGATCCGGCCTTCGGTCAGGAGCCGCCGGATCTGCCACACGCTGGGCCCGTAGTGCTGGGCCTTCAGTTCCTCCCACACGGCGAGTTGCAGCCTGGCGTCCGCCGTGACGCAGAACGCCTGCAGGGCCTGAAGCCCCAACTCGCCCGCGCGGTAGGCATCGAGCAGTTCGGTAGCCGCGTTGCCCAGGCGCAACCGCTGTTCCACCGTGCGCTCGGACACTCCGAAACGGGCGGCGATCTCCGCGACCGTGCCCCCGTCCCGGGCGATCCGGGCGAAGGCCTCCACCTGGTCGGCCGGGTGCATGGCCGCGCGCACGGTGTTCTCGGCCAGGGACAGCTCGGCGGCGGCGCTGGCGCGCGGCAGTACGTGGCAGGCCACGGAATGGTCGGGCGTGAGCGCGCCGTCCTCGGCCAGCGCCTGCAGCGCCGCCAGGCGCCGGCCGCCGGCGACGACCTCGAAGCATTCGGCGCCGCCGCCGTCCTGTTCGGCGGGTTGGACGAGGAGGTTCTCAAGCAGCCCGTGGGCGGCGATGGACGCCTTGAGCTGCTCGAACGCCGCGCCTTCGGCCGGCGTCTTCCTCACGTTCTGCGGCGAGGGGATCAGCGAATGAAGGGGGAGGCACCGGATGGTGCGGTCGGGATCGGACATGGAGACCTCCTGAATCGGCCCCGATGCGGGGCACGGAAGGAACGGGAACGGGGCGCGAACCGGAGGCTCCAGGAGCGCTGCGGTTCGACCCGATCCACGCTTTTCTCGGACTCCATGGAGTGCCGCCCCGGTGGGCGGCGAGGGAGGAAGGATCGCGCTGTTCGGATCAAATCCAGCCTCTGTCGGCGAGGCTGACGAACGAGCTGTCGGTGACGACAAGGTGATCGACCAGCCGGATGTCGACGAGGGCCAGCGCGCGGCCGAGCTTCAGCGTGATGCCGCGGTCGGCCTCGCTGGGAGAGCAATTTCCCGAGGGGTGTTAGGTTGCATTCACGGTTGTAAACCTCATTGGGTCCCTCCTTCTGATTGCCTACACTGATCAGTCCGAGCAGCCCAAGCCTCGATTAGAGGCGAGTAGCCCGGCACGCGATCATTTTGGAGGCATGCGTTGATGGCGAGGCGCCGATTTTTCGACGAAGCGACGTTGACGCAGCTGCGCGAGATGCAGGCCGCCGATGCCTTGGCATTGCTGGCGATACACGTCAAGGCCGACCCAAGCTATGTGCCGGTCAAGTCGGATCGCAGCCGACGCTGGCACGCACGTACCACATGCGGGGAGTTTGAGATCTTGACGACAGGGTGCCAGTGGTACGACATGCGAGGGCGCTGCGGCGGTGGCGGTGCCATCGACCTGGCGATGCATGTTCGCGGTCTGTCTTTTGTGGACGCGGTCAAGCAGTTGACCCGCGAGCGAAGCCAACATCGTTCAGATCATTCGTAAGTCGGTGCTGCCAGAGCCGGACGAGGTCGGCGAGCGTCTTGCCGGGGCTGCATTGCAGGCACGTTCGATGGTGCTGCGTGAGCCCAGACCTGCCGGATTCCCGCTTCTCTTCACGGCCGATTGTCAGCTCATTGAGCCGGCGGTTGCGTATCTACATGAGCACTTCATTCAGCGAGCCCATACCGCTGACACTCTCAGGACCTACGCGGAGATTCTCTACGACTGGTTCGAGACGCTTGAGCAGAACGCCATCCCATGGCGAGATGCGGATGCCGTCGACCTCGTGGCCTACCGCAACCGCATGCTGTCGCAACCGAGCGGGCACACCGGCCGACCGTACCGTATCTCGACCGTCAACCATCGCGTCCGCGGCGTACTCCGATTCTACGAGTGGCTGGTGTGCAACCGGTACCTGGATGCGTCGCCTTTGGCCACACAGCCTCGCGATTTTGCACAGCGTAGGCGGTCGCGGTCCGCGCGCACCGGGACCTCGGCAGGCACCGACGACAGCCTGTTCGTGTTGCGGCAGTTCGAACCACTGCCGCGTCCGCTCACGTCGGCGCAAGCCCGTGAGCTGATGGCGGCGCTTCGGGCGCCCTATGACCTGATGGCTCGCTGGCAACTCTACACGGGCTTGCGCGTCAGCGAGTTGCTGCGACTCGACGTTGGCGACGTTGCCGGGCGGTTGCCGGCAACGGCGTCGCACGGCGTCATCGAGGTCCTGCGCAAGGGCCGCAAGCGAGGTTACGTGATGGCCTCCGTCAGCTTGCTCGACGAGACCGCTTCGTACGTCTCGCATCATCGCCGCGCGTGGCTGCAACGTGCCAGACACAGAAGATCGAACCCGGAGCCGTGCGCGTTGTTCGTCAACGCGCGAGGCGCAGCGGCCGGCAAGAACGCCTATCAACGCCAGATCAGCCGCGCAGGCGCCCGGTGCGGATTCAAGGCGACAACGCATCTGCTGCGCGCGACCTTCGCGTGCATGCTGCTCGCGCGACTGGAGCGGTTGGCCAGCGGCGGCGCAGCGATCAACCCGCTGTTGATCGTCAAGGTGCTGATGGGCCACGAACACATCGCCACGACCGACCGCTACCTGCGCGCCATCGCGGTCGACGAGTGCACGATCACAGACGTCCTGGACACCCTCTTGACCGGGACGGCCTAGCGGTGGCCCGCCGCAAGTCCATGCCGCGGCCGCTGGCTGGGAAGGCATCCAGCGTAGCGTCAAAGACGCTACAGCCATCGCGCTACGACAGGCCGCGACGCATTCGCGACACCGTCATCGATTTCAGTTCGCTTCGCCTTCCGGCCGACGTGCGCCGGGCCCTGGCCGAGGCCTTCTGGCAGCACTTCGGCGCTGGCGCCGAGCAGGGCTTGTACCTGCGCTGGTACCACGTAAAGACCTTCTGCCGGTTCGTGGACGAGTCCGCGGCCGTCGCCAGCCTGGCCGACCTCGACGGCGATCTGCTGACACGTTATGCGGAGTGGCTGAACAGTCAACGTCGATCCAACGGTCGAGCGTGGACCAAGTCCAGTCGATCGGGTCCCTACACCACGCTCCGGACGATGCTGCAATGGCTCGAACGTTGTCGTCCGGACATCCTCGGCAGCATCGAGTACCCGTTCAACCCGTTCCCCTGGCGGAACCGCGACAACCGACGTGTTCCAACGATGTCAGCGCGCGCGCTACGCGCGCTGCTCAAGGCGTGCAAGAAGGACATCGTCGACATCCGCGCCCACCGAGGCGCGGCCGACGCCGAACGCGGCGCCGCCGATGGCTCACTGTCCACGCTCGGTGGACTGCTCGATTACATCGATCGACGCTTCGGCGGCGTCGTACCGTCGTACCGGCAGTTTTCGGTCGAAGCACAGATCGCGGCGCGACAGACAATGGCACGGTTCGGTGGCATGAAGGGCGTGGAACCGTGCCTCTACCCGCGCCTGGAGTCGCTGCTGCCATACTACCTGGCCATTCTGATCCATGCTGCCGGCAACCCCGAACCGATCGCACGGATGAAGTGCGACTGCCTGCAGTCATTGCCCCTGTTGGGCGACCGCCAGGCGCTGCTCTGGTTCAAGCCGCGGGCCAACAGCATGCAGCGACGCACGTTCAGCGTAACCGACGTTTTCCAGCCGCCGTCGCTCGTGAAGGAGATCCTCGAGTGGAACCAGCGGCTCCGCCCCATGGCCTCCGCCGGTCACCGCGACCGGCTGTTTCTGTATAAGGGCCGATTCGGTGTGACCGCACTCACAACCGGCGCCGCCAAGCAGGCGGTCAAGCAGTTCTGCCAACGACACGACATCGCCCGATTTGCGCTCGCTTCCATCCGCCCCAGTGTGCTGGCAAGTTTCTACCGCGTCAGCGGCGATCTTCGCAAGACACAGGCGCTGGCCAACCACGCGCATCTTGCAACCACGATCGGCTACGTCGACACGCCGCTCGTGAAGGCGAAGAACGATGCGCGCATCGCCGCAATGCAGGGTGCGTTCATCGAGCACATCGAACAGCGTGATGACACGGCCGTCGCGCCGTCGACGCAACAGCCGCCCGCAGAGACACCCGCCGGCGCCGTCACGTCGATGTTCGGATTCGATTGCAGCGACCCCTTCGCCGGCGTCGCACCGGGGTCGCGTCGCGGGGAGCTGTGCACCAACTTCATGGGCTGCTTCACCTGTCCCAACGCCATCATCGCTCAGGATTCGGTGACCCTGGCCAGACTGCTTCAGGCCCGCGATCATCTGCGCGCCAGCGCAGCGAGGTTGCACCCGGCGCGCTGGAAGGCCTTCTACCGACCGCAACTGCATATCCTCGAACAGGACATCCTGGCGCGGTTCGGGACCGATCAACTGGCGTCGGCTGAAGTGCTCGTGCACACGCTCCCACCCTTGCCAGAGCTTCGATAAGCGAGTCGTATGAGCAGTCCAGCGCCCCACGAGTTGCAGCCTGACTGCCCGCCGGACGAGCAGGCAGCGGCCGCGGACCGAGGCTGGTTTCTGCTGGACTGCGCCTGGCACGATGAGGTCTGGATTCTTCGACCCACCAACGTCCTCGAACAGCGCCAGCCGGTTCGATTGGCCTGGGCGTTCTCCATGCCCGACGAGCGGGTGTTCACCGACGATCGCCATGCGTCGCTGCTGGAGAGCAGCCGGCAGTTGATCGCCGTCATTCGTCGCCGGACTCTGACCACGGGTCTGTCACAGCGTGCGAGCACGGTGGGCGGCTACTTCTCTCATCTCCGGCAACTGGTCCGATGGATGGACCGGGCCGGCGTCTCACGCTTCGCCGATCTGGACGCCGCCGCCGTGCGGCAGTTTCAACGAGCGATCGCGGCGCGTCACGGCGCCGGCCGCGACACCCTCGCGCGCACCACGGTGCAGAAGTACCTGTACCTCTTCAGCTATCTCTACCGGTTCCGCAACGAGATCGACGATGGACTCCCGTTCGACCCTTTTGCCGGGCGCAGCCCCGGGGAGGTGGCCGGCTGGCGCGATGCCGATATTGGATCCTTGCCGCACACGCCCGACGCCGTCGCTGTGCCGCTCGTCAACCAAGCCATCGCTCTGGTCACCGTCGCGGCGAGCAACATCCTGCAGGCGCGACAGGTCTACGCCGATGCCGTGGCCTCGGCCGAGGCGCGCGGCTGCGGCAGGGATGCCTGCACCAACGCGGCGACGCGCGCACTGCGCCGGGCCGCTCTCGGGATCCCCGGCAGCGACCGATCACTGACATCGGTTCGTGACATGGCAAGCGCCATCGATGCGCTCTACGCGGCCTGCTTCATCGTCATCGCCTACCTCGTCGGTGCAAGAGCCAGTGAGATCCTGCGCCTTAAGGTCGGGTGCGTAAAACGTGTCGGTGCGGACCGGGATCCGATGACCTTCATCGTCGGGGCCATCTTCAAGAAGGAGCCCGAGTACCACGGCCGCCCTCACGAGTGGGTCGCACCGCCACCGGCGGTTCAGGCGGTCACGCTGCTTGAAGCCCTGTCCGAAGGGCATCGCCGCCAAACAGGCCGGGACGATCTGTGGCTGCGCCGCTGCGGCAACGCCGGCGCCAGGGAATGGCGGCGAAGGTGCGCGGGCGAGTTGCGGGTCCTATCGACCCCTCTCATGGGGGCGTCGCTCACCCGCGCGTTCTCACGCACCCCAGCGCGGCCGGTCACCCGGGCGTTGCCGAGCACCAGGGCGATGTCGAACACTCGCGCGGCCGGGCCGACGAATGCCGTGTCGGCCACTTTGGCGGTGTCAGCCACCCAGCCGCCCACGGAACCGTCGGGGTTGAGGTGCCGACGGGCGGGAACCGGACCAGCGCCGAAGTCGAACGTGGCCTCTGCCATGGGTGGTCGCTCGTGTGGGATGAGGCAGGAGGTTGCTCGAAACATAAGGGAGAACCGACCAACTGATCGATTGAGCGAGTATCCATTTCGGAAGTTTCTTCGCACTGTGTACTCCGAAACGGGACAGGAACTAATGAATCTTGTACACCCTCGGCGAACCAAATCCTTGGCAGAACAATGGGCTCGGTGTCCAGAACGATTTCCATATTATTCGGCGTTCATTGAGGGGCTTTTGTATTCGGCGTACTACGCAGCCGTCAAGCACAACGACCCCATTGACGAGAACGCTCAAGCCGACTACGAACAACTGGCTTATCTCGCATGGGCGGATATTATCGTGTCCAATGATCGAAGGTTCTTTCTCAGGGCCTTTGAAGAGATTTGGAAGCCTCGTGGAAAGCGATTGGAGACCGCAGAGAGCTTCTCCGAATTCGTCAATCGGATAGCATGATGATGGGGCCTGTCAGTGGACCGACGATCCATCTCGCCCGACTGCGTTGCTCGTCGGTCAAATATTCCCGATATTCTCCCTCCTCGCGCCTTGCCGGGCGGGCGTCTCGCCGGTCTCGGTGCTTCGCGGGACTTTTGCCACGGGCTCCTAGCGGCCGATCCTGTAGTCCTCGGGCCACACCCGCGCTTGCAACTCGGTTGGGTCAACGCCGGGAATGCGACGGGTAGGCAGGGATGGCGGCTCGCCCATATCCAGGACGGAGTGCCAATAAGCCCATGAGCGCCGGTCGAATATACCGGGGCGCGCATCGCGAAGGGATTGGCGTAGCGTCTCATCGGTGTAATGCACGCGAATCGTTCGCACGACTTCCAGCGTGCCGAACTGCATCGCCTGATTGAGGAACAGGGTTTCGTTCCGGAGCGTTTCCTCTGGTGGCATCCACCAGACCACTTGGCGAGCGGCTTCGAGCAGTGCCGGGTCAGCGAGTGTTTGCGGAAGGCGGGTCATCACTGCCACAAATCTTGGGTGTGGTTTCAAGGGGCCTGATCTTCGACACGTCGACCTCGGACACCGCCCGTTGCAGTGTGTCGCGCACATCGCGCGGAAGGTCTCGGCCGGAAGCATCGCGCAACTCGGGATCGCCGAAGTAAGAAAGCGCCTTCAATGTAAGCATCGGGTTGAATTCCTGCCCGAATATCCCGGCGCCCGCCGACAAGGCGGACGAAAGTGAAACGCCAGCCGTTATCAATGCGGCCATGTCCAGGTAGTCTTTGCGACGCGCCCGCTGCTGAACAACGGCGGCTTTCGTGCCGGCCAGGTCCAACAAGGACGCGATCCGGATTGAGTTCTGAGGCCCTTGGTCCGGCGCCTGAATGGACCGAAGGGGAAGTTTGCCGAAGAACGAGACTTTCACTCCGTTCGACGCTCCCACAAGGCACGTCAACGTGTTCGCGAGGTTTTGCAAGATACGGCTGCCTCGCAAATATGGAACGCTCGCCCGAAGTTGTTGCGGATTGAACGGCTCGTTCGAAAAGAAATCGAAGTCCTCCGACACCCGATGGCCAAGCCGCAACGCAAGTGCAGTGCCCCCATACAGCACAAAATGCGCTGGTGTTTCGTACAGTCGAGGCCATAAGGCCCGTTGAGTCGGCGGTAGCGTGTCGAGAAACCACCTCATGGCCTATGCGGCCTCCACGCGCTGTTCGCACGGAACTCAGAATCGCGGCCCGATGCTATTTTCAACAGGGCAGGATCAAGTTGGACTGTGTTCATCGTCGATCTCCCCCGATACGCGCGTGGGGATTCTCGATCGATTTTACCCGACCTGAGCGCTCGTCGCCGGATCCCGTATCGCTAATCTGCGAGGGGCCTTTGCCGCCTCAACGGCCGCACCAATGTCGGTAGAACAATCGGATTGCTCGGACCAGTCCTCGACGCCGAACATGATTGGCATGTCCGGGACGCTGAATGTTCGAAGAACCAGACCGAGTTCCGCGCGCGGACCACGTGCCGGGCTACAAGTGTCTCAGCCCTTCTCGCCGACGGCCTCTACAAGCGTCGTCTCTGCCGAGTCGAACATCCGTGCCAGAACTCTTCTGTGCTGCTGCTTCAGTTGCTCGACCTGCTGCCAGAGAACGTCCGTGATTTCCTTCAACGCTTTCTCTCGCAGTTCGGGAGACAGCGTGACGTCATTCTTGAATTCGTATTTCTCGACCGTAAACTCGGCGATGTCCGAAATGTTGTCGCCGACAATGTTGAAATCGACCGCGTACCTGACGGTCAGGATTTTCTCTGCAACGTCACCATTACCCATTTCCGATACTCCAGTGTGAGGCTGCGCGACCGCGACTCGATCAGGCCGTTACTCGACTCGTTGCGCGGGCAGGATCGATTAAAGATGCGACAGGAGGAAAGTCCGCCAACGACCCGGATCCAGCAGGCTAGCCGCCGACAGCGGCGAGTGCGTCCGCCTGCGAAGCGTGGGTGGAAATGATCTGGTCGAAACCGCTGATCTGAAAGATTTCCGCGATGGGCTCGGAAAGCGAGCAAAGCGCAAACTTGACCTTGCGCTTGCCAAGGGTCTTGGCAATGAGCAGGATCGCGCGCAGTCCGGCACTGCTGATGTAGGAGAGATCCTCGCAGTCGATAATGACCGGACCCTCGCTTGCGCTGATTGCAGACTGGACGGCGGCTTCGAAATCCCGCGCGTTGGCCCCATCGATTCGGCCCACCGCTCTGGCGATCAGCGCACCATCCCTGTTTTCGGTGGAAATATCCATCTGCCCTTGATTCCAGTATCGTCCAACAGCGGCGCAGTATACCAATTACCTCTTGCAGGACAATGGCAATTGCTGCAAATCCATCCCGAATCACGGTTCTGCAAGAAATCTTTGGAAATACCCGGGATCGGCAAAGCGCGACGTGACCGCACAAGCATCCGTCGCATTGCGGCAACGGACAAACGCCCGGGCCTTGTAAAATTCGATTGACGACGGATAGGTATCGCCATACGGTGATCGTCGCGACCTTGTAGAACTCGAAGTCCAGAGCCCTTCTCGCATTTCACTTGGGACGGTAAGCCACGCTGCTGCGACAACCGCCAATGCCCCAGAAATCGGATATAGAAATCGCTCGTGCGGCAGACATGCTGCCGATACGGGAGATCGCGGAAAAACTCGGGATCGCCGAGCACACGTATCCCTACGGCAAGTCGAAGGCCAAGGTCGACCATGCGGCCATCGCAGCGTCAAGACCCCACGCCAGGGGCCGATTGATCCTTGTGACCGCGGTGTCGCCGACACCGGCGGGCGAAGGCAAGACCACGACAACGATCGGCCTGGGTGACGGCCTCAACCGGATTGGCAAGCAGGCGCTGATTTGCCTTAGGGAACCGAGTCTAGGCCCCTGTTTCGGCATGAAGGGGGGCGCTGCGGGCGGCGGTTATGCGCAGGTCGTGCCGATGACCGACATCAACCTTCACTTCACCGGCGACTTCCACGCCATCGGCGCGGCCCACAACCTGCTCGCGGCATTGATCGACAACCACGTTCACTGGGGCGGCGAACCCGCCATCGATCCGCGGCGCATCACCTGGCGCCGGGTTCTGGACATGAATGACCGCTCGCTGCGCCACACGACGATCGGCCTCGGCGGCACCGCCCACGGCGTACCGCGAGAGACGGGATTCGACATCACCAGTACCTCGGAGATCATGGCGATCTTCTGCCTGGCGAAGGATCTTGCGGACCTGGAACGGCGCCTGAGCAAGATCGTTGTCGGATACGGCCGCGACCTGACCCCGGTCACGGCCGGGGACCTGCGCGCGCATGGTCCCATGACCGCCCTGCTGCGCGACGCCATTGCGCCGAATCTCGTGCAGACTCTCGAGAACAACCCGGCGTTCATCCACGGCGGTCCGTTTGCGAACATCGCGCATGGATGCAATTCGGCCATCGCAACGCGGACGGCCCTGAAGCTCGCCGACTACGTGGTAACCGAAGCCGGTTTTGGCTCCGATCTGGGCGCGGAAAAGTTTTTCGACATCAAGTGCCGGACCGCGGGCCTGGTTCCGGACGCCGTGGTCCTGGTCGCGACAACGAAAGCGCTGAAGATGAACGGCGGCGTGGCGAAGGATGATCTGCAGGGAGAAAACAGCCAGGCGGTCACCGACGGCTGCGTCAACCTGGGACAACATCTCGACATCCTCAATCGATTCGGCGTTCCGGCGACGGTGGCCATCAACCGCTATGCATCGGACAGCGACGCCGAAGTCGGCGCGGTCAGGGACTTTTGCCGCCGGCTGGGCGTAGCCGCCTTCGAGTGCCGGCACTGGTCCGAGGGCGGCGCCGGTACCGTCGAACTGGCGGAGCATGTCACCAACGTGGCCGATTCGGCGCACAGCCGGTTCAAGTTGCTCTACGACGACGATATGGAACTATGGGAAAAGGCCCGCCATATCGCGCAAACGATTTATGGCGCCCGGGACATTGTTGCGTCCGCACGGGTTCGCAATGAATTCTCGCGACTGCAGGACAGCGGCTACGGCCGCTTCCCGATCTGCATGGCCAAGACGCAATACAGTTTCTCGACCGATCCGTCCCTGCTGGGGGCGCCCAAGGGGCACATCGTGGAGATTCGCGAAGTCCGCCTGGCGGCCGGTGCCGGCTTTGTCGTTGCGGTCTGCGGCGCCATCATGACGATGCCGGGCCTGCCGAGGAAACCCGCGGCACAGGACATCCGCGTCAACTCAGAAGGCTTGATCGAAGGTCTGTTCTGACCGCTCGCGATCCGTTGGTTCGTTCTGCTGCGCCAGGCTTCGCGCTTGCGCTTCGCTGCCCGATTCGGCCCCTGCCCCGCCGCACAGTCAGCCGGGCTCGTCGGCAACCCCGCAGTGCCAGCAGGCGGCGAACTGGCCCTCGTTGCTTTCGCCGCAGCGCCGGCACCGCCAGGGTCCGCGCGGCGCTTCAGTTTGCTCCAGGTCCCGGATCAATGCCAGCGCGCGCGCGAGATCTTCGTCTCTGAGCACCCAGAGTTCCGGAAGACACTCCAGAAACGGGATTTCCCCCAGGCCGCCGGAGAGTTGCTCGTTCTTGACCAGGCAGGCAATGCCGGACTGCTCCAGAAGGTTTCGGACATGACCGACGTGGGCAAGCGATTCGTGGAAAATCAGACGCTTCATGGCACGAATGTCAGGGCCGAAGGCCGGCGAGAAAATCGCCCGGTTTGTTGCCGCGCTCCAGAACCTCCACCAGCGCAGAGCCAACAACCACCCCATCCGCGTGGCGGGCAATACGTGCCACCTGCTCCCGGGACCGGATGCCGAAACCCGCACAGACGGGCACCCGTGAGCGTTTCTTGACGTCGTCAAGATACCTGGTCAGTTCCGCGGGGAGATCCACCTCACCACCGGTGATCCCGGTGCGCGTGACCGCGTACACGAACCCCTGGCTGTGCCCACATAGCTCGGCCAGCCGCTCCGTGGGCGTAGCCGGCGTCACGAGCTGGACGAGCGCCAGGCCCTGCGGTTCAAGGCTCGCTCTGAAGGGCGCACTTTCCTCGAAAGGCAGATCGGGCACGATGAAGCCACTCACCCCCGCTTCGCGTGCGCGTACGGCCAGCCTGTCGAATCCGAAGGCGAGCAGCGGATTCAGGTAGCTCATCAGCAGCAACGGCGCCGCCGGCGCAGTCTCCCTTGCCACCAATTGGTCCAGAATCCACCGCAGGCTGACCCCGTTCTCGATGGCCGCATGGCTTGAGCGCTGAACGGTCACGCCGTCGGCCATCGGATCGGTGAAAGGAACACCGATCTCCACCGCGTCTGCCTCGGCTTCGATCTGCTCAAGAATCTCGACAAAGGTGTCCAAATCCGGATATCCCGCGGTGAGAAAAGCGATCAGCGCCGGCCTCTGGCTCGTTTCCAGCGACCGCGAGAGGACCTCATGCGGCTTCATGGGCGGCCTCCTGTTGATCGCCGGACCGGACAGGAAAGCGGCGCAGGATCGGCATGTCCTTGTCGCCGCGGCCGGACAGCCCAATGAGAATTCTCGCGCCGGGATTATCGGCCGCCCAGCGCCGCGCGCCGGCGAGTGCGTGGGCGCTCTCAAGCGCGGGCAGGATACCTTCATCGGCGCAGCACTGGGCCACCGAGTCCAGCGCCTCTTCGTCGCTGGCGGTGACGTAGTCCACCCGGCCGATCATCTGCAGCAGGGAGTGTTCGGGGCCTACGCCCGGATAGTCCAGTCCGGCCGATACGGAGTGGGTTTCCTGTATCTGGCCATCGTCGTCGTAGAGCAGCATGGAATGGGCGCCGTGCAGTACGCCGGGCCGCCCGCCGCTCAGGGTCGCCGAATTGTCTCCCAGCGCCCCTCCCCGCCCACCGGCCTCAACGCCCACGAGCTTCACGCCCTCGTCGCCGATGAATTCGTGGAAGATTCCGATGGCGTTGGAACCACCGCCGACACAGGCAAATACCGCATCGGGCATGCCCGCGCGCGCGGCAAGCTGCGCCTTCGCCTCACGACCGATCACCGACTGAAGCTCGCGAACCAGGTACGGGTACGGATGCGGGCCGACGGCCGAGCCCAGCAGGTAATACGTGCCGGCCGGATCCGAGACCCAATCCTGAATCGCCTCGTCGATGGCCGAACGCAAGGTTCGATCCCCGGAGGTGACCGGGACCACTTCTGCGCCAAGTCGATGCATGCGGTCCACGTTGGGGGCCTGACGCTCCACATCCACTTCGCCCATGTAGACCACGCACGGCAGTCCCAACCGGGCACAGGCGGCGGCGGCCGCCACGCCATGCTGCCCCGCGCCGGTTTCGGCGACGATTCGCTCGGCGCCCAGCGCCTGGGCGAGCAGGCCCTGGCCAATGGCGTTGTTGATCTTGTGGGCGCCGGTGTGGGTGAGGTCCTCGCGCTTCAACCAGACTTCCGCCCCCCATCGGTCCGAAAGCCCCGCTGCATGCGTCAGCGCCGTCGGCCGCCCGACCCAGTCCTGCAACTCCCGGGTCAGGCGTTGCCGAAAACTGTCGTCGGGCAGCAACCGGTAGACGCCCTCGGTGAGCCGATGAACGGCCGGCATCAGCGTCTCCGGAACGTAGCAGCCGCCAAACGGCCCGAACCGCCCGTTGGCGTCGGGAAGCCTGCCTTCCACCAGGTCCCGGAGCAGTTGGGCGTGCCGGACCGAAGGTGGTGATGAATTCGGACTAGTGGACATGAGCGTGTTCTCTACCTGCTTCTACGGCCCGTACCCGGGCAATAAATTCCGTGATCTTGTGCGGGTCCTTGACGCCGCGCGAGCGTTCCACGCCGCTGGAAACATCCACGCCCCAGGGCTGAACCGTCTCGATGGCCTCAACGACGTTGTCACCGTCCAGCCCACCTGCAAGGATGACGCGCGTGGTCGCTGCCAGGCGGGCCGCTCCGGGCCAGTCGGCGCGTTCTCCGTGACCGCTGCGGGCCCCTTCGAAGAGAATGCGCGCAGGCCAACTCCCGGTTTCCCGGTCAACGCTGCGATAGACCGGCAGGGGCTCGCAGTCCAGGCGTCCCAGGGAGGCGAAGTCCTCCGCATCGGTCTGCAGCCAGTCGGGCTCGAACACGTCCCTGACGTATTCCCACTCCGCGGCGCTGGGATGGCGCATGACCGCGACTCGAATCACCCGTTCTTCGAGGCCACCGCAAAGGGTGCGCGCCTGCTCGGGCGTCACTCGCCTGGGCGAGCGGGCAAAGACGAAACCCAGCGCGTCGGCGCCGGCGGCAACGGCAGCCGAAACGTCGTCCGGAGTGCTCAAGCCGCAAATCTTTATGAACACGGACCGCTCCCCAACGCCTGTGCCCCGGCCGCGGTCATCGCCGCCAACGCCTGTGCGGCATCGTCGGCCCGCATCAACGCCGTGCCTACCAACGCGACCCGGTAACCCAGAGTCGCAACGACGGCGATATCGTCGACGCCTTCCATTCCGCTTTCCGCCACTGCGGGCAGATGAGTTGGCAGGTACGGCGCCAGTTGCCGGAACCGGTCGCGGTTGACCTCAAGGTCGCGCAGGTCCCGGCAGTTGACGCCGCAGAGCAATGGCGGGGAGTGGTCCGCCGGTGCGGCAATCCCCCCGATGCGATCGAGATCGGCTTCGTCGAATCCTTCCAGCAGGACAAACAGCCCGCACTGCGCCGCACACGCTATCAGTTCACCGACCTCCGCGTCGCTCAGCATAGTGACGATCACCAGCACGCCGCCGGCGCCCGCAGCCCGAGCCTCCAGGACCTGGTAGGGATCGGTGAGGAAGTCCTTACGCATGGCGGGTATTTCGTGGACGGCCAGCGGCCCCGCCGCCTGACGCAAATCGTCCAGGGAGCCGTGAAACTCCTCCGGCTCCGTCAGGACCGACACCGCGGCCGCGCCGCCCGCCGCATAGGCGCGAATCTGCGCCGCACCGTCGAAATCGCCGCCTGCCAGGGAGCCTGCCGCCGGCGACCGGTACTTGAGTTCCGCGATGACGCTGAATGGAGCGAGCTTCAAATCCGGTGGCGCGGGCGCCGCCAGCGCGCGACGCAGCAGCGCGCCTTCCGGCTCCCGCCGGCGGGCTTCTTGCGCCCGCGCGCGGCTGCCGTTCGCCATCCTTTTCAGGAAGGACGTCCCAAGGGAGCGTTGCGCGGCAGCCATCATCGTCAACCCGCGCTCGACGCGAACGCCGCAAGCCTCTCGACGAACTGCCGCCCGGTCCCATCCTCCAGGGCTGATCGGGCGCGGGCGACCGCGCTGCCGGCGTCCGCGGCGGCTCCGGTCACCTCCAGCGCCAGCGCAGCGCCAAGCATCAGCGCCTCGCGGTGAGCAAGCGTGTCACCACCGCACAGTGCCGCCCGCAGGCGAGCCGCATTCTCCTCGGGCTCGCCGCCCTTGAGGTCGTCTTCGGTGCACCGGGAAAGTCCATAGTCCACAGGGTCGCGAACAACCCTTGTCACCGACCCCGGACGCACGTCGAAACAGATGAAGGGCCCTATCGGCGTGGGTTCGTCCCAGCCGCAAGCACCGTGAACAACGAAACTGCGCGTTGCTTCCAGTCCTGCGAGCGTCTCGGCCATGAGTTCCGCCATGGGCTCGCTGAACGCGCCGATGACGTTGAACGGCGGCCTGGCCGGATTGGTCAGCGGCCCGAGAATGTTGAACATCGTGCGCACGCCCATGGCCGCGCGCACCGGACCGATGTTGCGCATCGCCGGATGATGGTTGGGGGCGAACAGGAACGTGAAGCCCGTGTCCCTGAGACAGTCGCCGATCTGTCGATCGACAAGCGGCACGGGCAGACCCAGCGCCATCAGCGCGTCGGCGCTGCCGGAACGGCTGGAGATGGACCGGTTACCGTGCTTGACGACCTTCGCCCCGCACGCCGCCGCCAGCAGCGCGCTGCCCGTGGAGAGGTTGAGGCTGGCCGATCCGTCGCCGCCCGTGCCGACGATGTCCACCCAGGGTTGCCCGGCGGGAAGGTCGGGCCTGACGGCAAGGTCGCGCATGGCGGTTGCCGCGCCCCGGATCTCCGCGGCCACTTCACCCTTGGCGCGCAGCGCCGCCAGCAATCCGCCGGCCAGCGGTGCGGGCAGTTCCCCGGCACCCATGGCGCGGAGCATCGACTCCGACTCCTGCTGCGTGAGATGGGCGCCGGAAAGCACCTTCTCCAGCCATGCCACGGCTTGCGAACTCATCATCAACCTCCGCCAATCTGCTCTCGGGCCGTTCCTGCGGCCAGAAAATTCCTCAACAGCGCCGGGCCGTCCGGCGTCAGCACGCTCTCCGGATGAAACTGTACGCCTTCCACCGGCCAGTGCTTGTGACGCACGCCCATGATCTCTCCTTCCTCGGTCCGCGCGGTCACCTCAAGCACGGACGGAACCCGGTCCCGGCGCGCCGCAAGTGAATGGTAACGGCCGGCTTCGAAAGGATTCGGCAGACCATCGTAGATATTCAGTCCGTCATGGCTGATCGAGGAAGTCTTGCCGTGCATCAAGCTGCCGGCGGACACGATCTCGCCACCGAAGTGCTCCACCATGCACTGATGGCCCAGGCAAACGCCGAGCATGGGTATCCGGCCGGCAAAGTGCGCGATCAGGTCCAGCGACACGCCCGCGTCCGACGGCCGCCCGGGGCCCGGCGAGACGCACAGGTGCGTGGCCTGCAGGCGCTCGGCGCCAGCAATGTCGATGGCGTCGTTGCGGTACACCATGACGTCGGCGTCGAGCACCAGGAACGCCTGCACCAGGTTGTAGGTGAAGGAGTCGAAGTTGTCGATCATCAGCAGGCGGACGCTCACAGGCCCTCCTCGGCGATCTCCATCGCCCGGCGCAGGATATCGCTCTTGGCCATCACTTCGCGGTATTCGAATGCGGGGTCGCTGTCGGCGACGATACCCGCGCCGGCCTGGAAGCTGTACTCGTCATCATGAAACACCAGGGTGCGTATGGTAATGGCCTGATCCATGTTGCCGTTCTTTGAGAGATAGCCCACGCAGCCGCCGTAGAGTCCCCGGCCCACGGGTTCCATTTCGGCGATCAACTCCATGGCGCGGACCTTGGGTGCGCCCACCAGGGTTCCCGCCGGGAAGGTCGCGGCGAACAGGTCCAGCGCGTCGTGATCCGTGTTCAGGGTGCCGCGAACGCCGCTGACGATGTGCATGACGTGGCTGTAGCGTTCGATCTTGCGGTACGGGTCCACGTGCACCGTGCCGCGTTGCGCGACCCGGCCCAGGTCGTTTCTCGCCAGATCGACCAGCATGACATGCTCGGCGTTTTCCTTTGGATCCGCGAGCAGTTCCGCTTCCAGTTCCGTGTCCTCACGGGTTGTCGGTCCGCGTGGACGCGTGCCCGCGATGGGCCGAAGCGAAGCCTGTCCCTGCTCAAGCCGCACCAGGGCCTCCGGGGAGGAACCCGCGACCTTCAGGGACCCGCTCTCGAAATAGTACATGTAGGGAGAAGGGTTCAGCAGCCGCAGCGCCCGGTAGCACGAAAAGGGATCGAGGTCGCTGGTTCCGGAGAATCGCACCGACATCACGATCTGAAAAATGTCGCCCGCCGCGATATGGTCCTTGCAGCGCCGCACGACGTCCAGGAAATCGGCTTTTTCGAAGCTCGCCGCCGCCTGCGAGAACCCGCGGCGAGGGGTCCCGGCATCGGAACGGTCGTCGATGCCTCCGCGCAATGCGTGGATGACCTCCTGACGCAATTCGCGGCGTTCCCGATCGGAACCGGAATGCAGCAACGCAACCCGTCGAGTGAGGTGGTCGAAGACCAGCAAGGACGCAGGCGCTACCAGCACGGCCTGGGGCAAGCCCTTCAACTCCGAGCGATTGGGAGGAAGCCGTTCAAAGTAGCGGACCACGTCGTAACCGAACGCCCCTACGAGACCGCCTGTAAACGGCAGGCCATCGATCCGTGGCAACAGTTCCGGCGCTTCATTCATCACCTTGCGCAGCACGGAGGACCATTCGGCGGCCGTCGAGGGCCGGGGCGCCGGAGCTCCGCTGATCAGCAACCGGTCAGGAAACAGTTCCAGAGACGGTCCCGAACCGAAACCGAGGAACGAGTAGCGAGCCAGGCGCTCGCCGCCTTCGACGCTTTCCAGCAGGAACCGCGGCTCAAACGCCTTGAGCTTGAGCCAGGCCGAAACCGGTGTGTCCAGATCCGCCGCGATATCGAACGGAGGTTGCATCGAAGTTACCTGTTATTTCCAAAAAAAAACCCACCCCCGGTTATAGAGATGGGTCTGCATGACTGAAACGGACGCTTGGGTCGGATTACGCGCGCACTACCCTCTCAATGGCGTCCCCGCCACCAGCGCAGCCGACGTGAATTTTGGCCCGTGAGTCCGTTCATGGCGCGAGAGTATGTGCCGTGCACCGCACTGGGTCAAGACTTGCCGCCGTGCAGACAACTCCGTAGACAAATTGAAACCCTCAGTTTCAATTCGTACAGGAAAGGCGTACCCCTGCACTTACAGATCGTAGAGCAAGGGCAGCACGATGGAATAGCCCGCCCACATCAGGAACATCAGCGGCAGGCCGGCGCGTACGAAGTCGGTGGCCTTATAGCCGCCGGCGGACATCAGCAGGATATTGGTCTTGTAGCCGTAGGGCGTCACGTAGCTCATGTTGGCGCCGAAAATCACCGCGAGCACGAACGGCTCCGGTGCGGAGCCCAGTTCGTTCGCGATCTGGATCGCCACCGGCGCGCCGATCACGCCCGTGGCATTGTTGGAGATGATGTTGGTGAGAATCGCCATCACCAGCATCAGGCAACTGAGAATCAGCGGCGTCGGGAGTCCTTCCACGAGCTGAACGAGCACCTGGGCGAGATACAGCGCTCCATCCGTCTCGATCATCGCCACCCCCAGGGCAAGGCTGGCCACGATGATCATGATGACGGTGGGTGAGAGCGCGCCCGAGGCGTCGCCCCAGCGCAGGCAACGGCTCCCCAGCATGAGCCCCACGCCCGCGACCGCAGCGGCCTCGATGGGCAGCACTCCGGTGGCGGCGGCGAGGATGACCAACCCCATGATGAGCATGGCCCGCGGCGCCCGATGGGTCCGCGGCAGGTCGGTGGTACCGTCGAGCACCAGCGCCGTCCCGGAACGCTTCAGTTGCGACAGTTGGGCCGCCGTGCCCTGCACGAGCAGCACGTCGCCCGAGCGCAATGAAACCGAGCCGATATCGCTGACGAACTCCTCCAGCTCCGGGTCTCGCGCCCGATGCAGCGCCAGCGGCAGCAGTCCCGTGCGCTGCGCGAAACGGATGCCCAGCAGGCTCGCGCGGTAGAGCTTCGAGTCCCGGGTAACGACGAGTTGGGCCAGGTGTTGCGGCTCTTCGCCGACCTCGGCAGACGTTGCTTCCTGATGAAGGGTTGCGCGCAGTTGGGCTTCATAGCGCTTCAGGCGTTCCGGCGTATCGCGCACCACCAGTCGGTCGCCTTCGCGAATCCCTACCGACGGCAGCCTGGCGACGGAAAGGTCCTCGCCCCGCTCGATTCGATCAACTCGCATGTCGTTGTCGGTCAGCGCCAGGCATTCCGCGAACGATAGTCCGCAGGCGGCACTGTCTGCGTGGATGTGCAGGACGGCGTTGAAGACCCGGGGCGCGGTATCCGACATGGGTGGCTTGCGCTCGGGCAGTAACCTGGGCGCAACCAGCCACAGAAACACCATACCGAAACTGCCGACAATGACGGCCGGCAGCGCAAAATCGAACATGTTGAAGCGCTCGAGACCCTGGTCCTGGGCGATCGCGACCACCAGCAGGTTGGTGGACGTGCCGATGGTCGTCGCCATTCCACCCACCAGGGTGGCAAGCCCCATGGGCATCAGGATGGCCGACGGCGCAAACTTGTTTCGAACGGCCACGCCCACCAGCATGGGCAGCAACATCACCACGATGGGCGTGTTGTTTAGGAACGCGCTGAGCACGCCGCTGGCCACCAGCGTGGCCAGGCTGGCCAGAAGGGGCCGCGCCATCCAGGCCTTGGCCAGGAAGGTCGCCACGGGCTGCAGCGCGCCGGTGACCTCAAGGCCCTTGCCCAGGATCATGAGGGCACAGATGGTAATCAGGGCCTCGTGGCCGAATCCAAGCAGGAAGTGCTCGGTCCCAACCACCTCGCCGTGAGCGTCGTACGGGAAGAGCTGGAAGCTGAGTATCAGGATGACCAGGATTGCCAGGCTGGACGCTTCCAGCGGGAGACGGTCACGTGTGAACAGGAACAGGGCGAGGGCCGTCAGCCCGAGCACGAAAATGGTGTGACCGTCAGGTACGGGAGGCACTTGTGCAGGTCTCCGCTGGATTCAGAACACCTAATAGCACGGTATGGGGCCGGTCGCCAGCCTGTTTGGGGTTGCATGTCGGGTTTGTTGGGGGCGAGGGCGTGCGCGGGTACTGTTCTTGACTAGTGCTCCCTCAACCTTATAACGCCGTATCAGTGGCCGCATGGCGCACGCTTGACACCCGGTTTGCAAGTCCCGACGCTAGCAGCCTGCTGGATCACCGCGAGCTTTTTGACACCCCTTCTTGAATGCTTAGACAGTCCGCCAATACTTCAATGACTCTGCAGAGTTACCTGGGCGTCTTTCGGTACAGCCGCCGGGCGGTGGGGCTGGTCTGGTCGACTCACAAGGGGCTGACCATCGCGCTGGCGCTGCTTACCGTCACCGCGGGGGTATTGCCGGCGGGTATCGCCTACGTGGGCAAGCTGATCGTCGATGCCGTGGTGGCGCAGATCGACGTGGCCAGGCTGGGTGGCGACATCGCGTACGGAGACGTCCTGCTCTGGGTCCTGGTGGAAGGCCTGCTGGTTGCGTCCATGACCGGCATTCAACGGGGGATCGGCTTTTGCCAGGCGTTGCTGCGGGTGCTGATCAGCCAGCGGGTCAACGTGCTGATCCTGGAAAAGGCGCTGACGCTGGAGCTGGCACAGTTCGAGGACTCGGAGTTCTACGACAAACTCAACAGGGCCCGGCAGGAGGCTTCGAGCCGCCCCCTGAGCCTGGTGAACCGGACTTTCGGGCTGGCCCAGCACAGCATCTCCCTGTTGAGCTACGGCGGCCTCCTGGTGCAGTTCTCCCCATGGGCCGTGCTCATTCTGCTGGCCGCAGGTCTGCCATCGTTCATCGCCGAGGCCAACTTCTCCGGCGAACAGTTCCGGATATTCCGCTGGCGCTCGCCGCAGCGGCGAATGCTCATGTACCTGGAAATGGTGCTGGCCCGCGAGGACCACGCCAAGGAGGTCAAGCTCTTCGGACTGGGCCGGGAACTGCTGGACCGCTACCGCAGCATCTTCCGCGACCTCTACAAGGAAGACCGCTCGCTGGCCATCCGCCGGGACAGTTGGGGTTTCGCGCTGGGCGTATTCGGCAACGCGGCGTTCTACGGCACCTATGCCTGGATCGTGATCACCACCGTTCAGGGTGCCATTTCGCTGGGCGACATGACCATGTACCTGCTGGTATTCAAGCAGGGACAGGCCTCGGTCAGCTCCATGCTGACGGCGATCGGAGGCATGTACGAGGACAACCTGTATCTCTCCAACCTGTACGAATACCTGGAGCAGGCGTCGACGCAACGGGAAGGCACGGCCGTGGCGGGCCCCGAACCCGACGCCGGCCTGCAACTCACCGACGTCAGCTTCACCTACCCGGGCGCGAGGTTTCCGGCGCTGCGCAACGTCAACCTCAATATCCGCAGCGGTCAGAGCGTCGCCATCGTGGGCATGAACGGATCCGGAAAGACGACCCTGATCAAGCTGATGGCGGGGCTTTATTCGCCTGCAAGCGGCACGATCCGCTTCCAGGGACGGGATATCGAGGACTGGGACCCGGGGCACCTGCGCACCGCATTCGGCATCATCTTCCAGGACTTCAACCGCTACCAGCTCAAGGTCGGCGAGAACATCGGCGCCGGCGACGTGGAGCACCTGTGGGACCAGGAGCGCTGGACCGACGCCGCCGCCAAGGGCCAATCCGCCGCCTTCATCGAAAGGATGGAGGACGGCTACCACACCCAGCTCGGCCGCTGGTTCAACGACGGCCAGGAACTGTCCGGCGGCGAGTGGCAGCGCATCGCGCTGTCGCGGGCGTTCATGCGCAGCGGCGCCGACGTGCTGATACTCGACGAACCCACGGCCTCCATGGACGCGCAATCCGAAGCCGATATCTTCGACCACTTCCAATCGATGACCGCCGGCAAGATCGCGATCCTGATCTCGCACCGATTCTCCACCGTCCGCCGGGCAGAGCAGATCATCGTCATGGACGACGGCAAGGTGGTCGAAACCGGCAGCCACGAGAGCCTTCTCAACCTCAACGGCCTCTACGCCCGCCTGTTCGAGCTGCAAGCCCGCGGGTACCGGTGATTCGCGTACGCCCACTGCAACCCCGGCGGTTAGGCAAGCTCATTGCGTTACAATGCCGCCCACGGAGTGACTTCGATGCCTATCCACTCTTCACCTACCGTGCGCCGCGCGGACATCTTCTTTCCCGAGAAGGATCAGGCCCTCAGACACGACGTCCACCGCCTCGGTGAACTGGTCGGCGAGGTCGTCAGTGAACAGGGCGGCGAAGAACTTTTCGATCTGGTCGAGTCAGCGCGCCGGGCATCCATCGACCACCGGGAGGGCGATGCCAAGGCGCTGGAACAACTCCAGCAACTGCTGGGAACGCTGGCCCCGGAAACCGCCACCGAATTCATTCGCGCGTTTTCCACCTACTTCCAGGTCGTCAACCTGGCCGAGAAGGTCCACAGGATCCGCCGGCGCAGGGCCTACCTGAGGGACGCGGCAACACCCCAGCCGCGCGGATTCGAAGACATCATTGCGCGCCTCAAGGACGGCGGCGTCAGCGTCGATACGATCCTTGCGGCGTTGGCGGGACTGTCGGTGGAGCCCGTTTTCTCCGCGCATCCCATGGAAGTGACGCGCCGCACAATGCTGACTCACCAGCAAAGCGTCGCCAGGCACCTGATCCAGATGCTCGACCCCTACCTCACGCCCCAGGAAGAGCAGGCCCTGATGGCCAGCATAAGAATGGACATCACCACAAGCTGGCAGACCGAGGAACACCCTCGGGAACACGTGCGCGTGGGCGACGAGGCGGAACACATCCTGTTTTTCCTGACCGACATCCTGTACCGCATCATCCCGCCGTTTTACGAGCAGCTTGCGGATACGGTGAAGGATGCCTTTCCCTCGGTTGCCGATCCGCTGCATCTGCCCACGATGGTGCGGTTCGGGTCCTGGGCCGGGGGCGACATGGACGACAACCCGGATGTGACCGCCAAGACCATTCGCGAGACGCTCGCGCGGCAGAAGGCCCTGGTGCTGAATCTCTACCACCGGGAGTGCGGATCCCTGGCCAGGCACCTGAGCCAGAGCGCGAGCCGGGTTGAAGTCTCCGAAACGCTGCGGGCCCGCAGCGCCTTTTACACCGGACACTTCCCCCATGCCGCACACGCCATTCCGGCCCGGCACCGGGAGATGCCGTACCGCGTGTTTCTCGCCCTGGTGGCGGCCCGCCTGCGCGCCACCCACGAGGAAAGCGCATTCCCCTACGAATCGCCGGAGGAGTTCATCGAAGACATCGACATACTTGCCGACAGCCTGCGCGCCAACAAGGGGTCGAATTCGGGACTGTTCGCGGCACAGCGGTTACGCCGGCGGGCGGATACGTTCGGATTCCACATCGCCACGCTGGACATCCGCCAGAACGCACTGGTACACCGACGCGTCGTAGGCGAAGGACTGCAGGAACAGGGCTGGCTCGAGGCATCGATCGAGGAGCGCACGGCGCGTCTGCAGGCGGCACTGGAACGGCGCGAATCGCCCATGGGCCGGCTGTCGTCCGACGCGCGGCGGACACTGGCCGTGTTCCAGACCATCGCCCACTGCCGCCGCAAGTACGGTGCCCGCTCCATCGGTCCCTATATCGTCAGCGCGACTCACGGTCCCGACGACGTATTGTCGGTGCTGTTGCTGGCACGCTGGGGAGACCTGGGCACCAAGGGGCTGCCCGTGCCGCTTGATGTGGTGCCCTTGTTCGAGACCATCGAGGATCTGGAGAGTTCTTCCGCCATCCTTGAGCGCCTGCTGCAGGATGAGAGCTATCGCGCTCATCTTGAGCACCGCGGTTCCCGGCAGATGGTCATGGTGGGCTTTTCGGACAGCAACAGGGACGGTGGTGTCGCCTCGGCGCGCTGGACCCTGCAGAACGCCCAGCGCGACCTGGTGACCACGTTACAGCGCGTCGGAATCACCCTGACCCTGTTTCACGGGCGTGGCAGCACCCTGAGCCGGGGCGGCGGCAGACTCGACGAAGCGCTGCTGGCTTCACCGACCGGCGCGATCACCGGCCGGCTGCGTATCACCGAGCAAGGCGACATGATCAATGCGAAATACGGCCTGCGCGGCATCGCCATGCGCTCGCTGAAACGCAGCGTCGGTTCGTTGCTCTGGGCCACCGTCGGCGACTATGTGCCCGCCGCATCGGAACACCGCTGGCGCACGATCATGGGAGAAATTGCGGCAACCAGCCGCCAGGCCTACAAGGAAACGGTGTTCGACCGTGCCGAGTTCAATACCTACTTCAGGGCAGCCACGCCCATCGACGTGATCGAGCGGCTGGGCATGGGCTCGCGACCGGGCGTTTACGAGCACCTGTACAGTGCGAACGAACCCCGGGCCAATCCCTGGAGATTCGCCTGGACCCAGAATCGGGCCTTCCTTCCGGGGTGGTTCGGCCTGGGCACCGGGCTCGAGCAGGCCGCCCGCAAGCACGGCGTGGGAACACTGCGCAACATGTTGGCGGACCTTAACTTTTTCCGGGTGCTGATCACCGACGCGGAAGTCGTTCTGGGCAAGGCGGACCTCACCGTATCGGAGCGTTACTCGCGACTCGGCGGTCCCCTGCACGAGATGTTCTTTCCCGTGATTCGCGACGAGTTCGAACGCTGCGCGGACCTGGTGATGGAACTCACCGACCAGGGCGAATTGCTGCAGCATTCCAGAACGCTGCGCCGCGCGATCCGGTTGCGCAATCCCTACGTGGACCCGATGAGCCTGTTGCAGGTGGATCTGCTGAAGCGCTGGCGCCGGAGCGGCCGGCGGGACGACTCCGTGCTGCAACCGCTGGTCGTCAGCATCTACGGCATCGCCCACGGGATGCAGACGACCGGATGACGGCGGTCAGTTCGACTGGTCCGCAGTGACCGTACGCACGATGCGGCCGGCGGCCAGTTCGAAGACGCGGCTGCACTTGCGGGCGGCAACGAGATCGTGTGTCACCAGGACCAGGGTGGTATCCGCCGCGGCATTGAGTTCGAACAGCAGGTCCAGGACGTGTTCGCCGGTGACGTTGTCCAGGTTCCCCGTGGGTTCGTCCGCGAACAGCAGCGACGGTTCGGTGACGAACGCCCGGGCGATGGCAACGCGCTGCTTCTCTCCGCCCGACAACTGCCTGGGATAGTGATGCAGGCGCTCGTCCAGTCCGACCCTTCCAAGCGCCTCCCTGGCGCGCCCGGCCTGGTTCGCCGCCCCACCCAGTTCCAGCGGCAGGAGTACGTTCTCAAACGCGGTCAGGGACGGCAACAGGTGAAACGATTGAAAAACGAATCCCACGTGGCGGCTTCTGAGGCTGGCCCGGCCGTCCTCGTCCAGGCCCGTCACTTCGACGCCATTCAGCCAGACTTGGCCCGACGTCGGTTCGTCCAGACCCGCCAGCAACGCCAGAAGTGTGGACTTGCCCGCGCCCGAGGGACCGACCACCGCAGCAGTCTCACCCCGGTTCACGGTCAGACTGGCGTTGTCCAGGATAGTCAACTCACCCTCTGGGCTGGTAACCTTTTTGGTCAAGGCCCGCGCCGTCAACAGCGAGTTTCTTTCAGTCATGTCGTCCAATGTCCCCACACCGATTCGTGTAGCGTCCTTCTTCATCGCCTGCGTCGCTGCGTACTGTGTCGCCCACGCCGCCGGCAGCGGGCCGATCATCGTACTCGGCGATTCGCTGAGCAGCGGCTATGGACTGAGCCGGGACGATCAGTCCTGGGTTGCCCTGCTGCAGCAGCGACTTCGTGGCGAAGGGTACGGGCATGAGGTCGTCAATGCCAGTATTTCCGGCGATACGACCTCCGGAGGACTGGCCCGGCTGCCCGGGCTGCTCGAGGCGCATCGCCCGTCGATCGTTATTCTGGAATTGGGCGGCAACGACGGCCTGCGAGGCCAGCCGGTGGCGAGCCTGCGCGGCAACCTGCAGCAAATGATCGAGCTGACCCTTGACAGCGGCGCCACCCCGATACTCGCAGGGATGCAGATCCCGCCAAACTACGGACCCGCCTATGCCGGGGCTTTTGCCGGAACGTACCCGGAGCTTGCTGACCAGTTCGACATTCCGCTGGTGGGGTTCCTGCTGGAGGACGTCGCCCTGAACTCCGAACTGATGCAATCGGACGGCATCCATCCCAACGCGGGCGGCAACGCGGTGATTCTGGACAACGTCTGGCCGGTGCTGGCCGACCTGCTCTGAATGGGGCCGACAATTTCGCAAGGAGCACGACAACGATGACTGCCAATGGAAACAGACCCTGGTTGAATGCCTACCCCGAGGGGGTCCCCGCCGAGATCGACCCTGTCGGCTATGCGTCCCTGAAGGCGCTGCTGGAGCGCAGTTTCGAGCGGTTCGCGGCATTGCCGGCATTCTCCAATGCCGGTGTGCAGCTCACCTACAGGGAGACGGATGAGCTGAGCCGGCACTTTGCCGGCTTCCTGCACTCCCGCGGCCTGCGCCACGGCGACCGCGTTGCCATCATGATGCCCAACCTCCTGCAGTATCCCGTCGCGGTGTTCGCGGCGCTGCGTGCGGGACTCGTGGTGGTCAACGTCAATCCGATGTACACGCCGCGGGAACTCGAACACCAGCTCAAGGACAGCGGCGCCAAAGCCATCCTGGTGCTGGAGAATTTCGCGCATACCGTGGAACAGGTCGTCGGGGACACTGACGTAGAAACCGTCATCGTCACCGAAATTGGGGACCAGTTCCCTCTGATCAAGCGGGTGCTGTTCAACTTCGTGGTCCGGCATGTCAAGAAAATGGTCCCGCGCTGGAACATTGCCGGCACGATTCGCTACCGCGCCGCGCTGGCGCAGGGCCGGCGCGCATCCTTCGAGGACGTGGAGGTCACGGGGGACGACATCGCGTTCCTGCAGTACACCGGCGGCACCACCGGCGTGGCCAAGGGCGCCATGCTCACTCACAGGAACATGGTCGCCAACATCCTGCAGATTTCGGCCTGGTCGAAGCCCAATCTCCAGGGCCCCGGGGACATCGGGGCCGCTCCGTTGCCGCTGTATCACATCTTTGCGCTGTCGGTGAACCTGTTCCTCTTCTTCGAACTCGGCGGTCACGACATGCTGATCACCAACCCGCGGGATCTGCCGAGCTTCATCAAGGACCTGGCGCGCGAGCCGGTGACGCTGGTCACCGGCGTCAACACGCTGTTCGCGGCGCTGCTGGAAAACCCCGACTTCCGGGAGCTCGACTTCAGCAAGCTGCGGATATGCCTGGGCGGCGGCATGGCCGTTCAGAGCGATGTCGCGGCACGCTGGAAGGAGTTGACCGGGACAAGCCTGTGCCAGGGATACGGGTTGACGGAGACCTCGCCCGTGGTCACCGCCAATCCGCTGGACGGACGCGAGTTCAACGGCTCCATCGGCCTGCCCATCCCGTCCACGGATGTGGAAATCCGCGATGACGACGGCAACACCCTGGCCGTAGGCGAAATCGGCGAGATCTGCGTCAGCGGTCCCCAGGTCATGCGCGGATACTGGCAGCGGCCGGGAGCGACTGCCGAGATACTTTCCGACGACGGCTGGCTTCAAACGGGAGATATCGGCCGCATGGACGAGGAGGGATTCTTCTACATCGAGGATCGCAAGAAGGACATGATCATCGTCTCCGGATTCAACGTCTATCCCAATGAGGTAGAGGATGTCGCCACGGCCCACCCGGGCATTCTGGAAGCCGCCGCGATAGGCATCCCGCACGAACAGTCCGGCGAAGCGGTCCGCCTGTTCGTGGTCAAGCGCGACCCGGAGTTGTCCACCGATGACGTCATCGCCCATTGCCGCGAGAACCTGACGCGCTACAAGGTCCCAAGGGAAGTGGTCTTCCGCGACGACCTGCCCAAGACCAATGTCGGCAAGATACTGAGGCGCGAACTTCGGGACCAGGGAAACGATTGAGTCAGCCGACCAGGCCCCAGAGCAGGTAGATCGCAATTCCGACCAAGCCGCCGACGAGGGTCCCGTTGATGCGGATGAACTGCAGGTCCCGGCCGATATAGAGCTCGATTCGATCCGACGTGGCGGCAGGATCCCACTGCTCGATGGTTTCGGAGATGAAGGCGCTCAGGGGCTGGCGGTAGTTGTCCACCAGGTAGAGGATCAGGTTTCGCAGCCAGCGATTGGCCTGCCGGTTGACATCGCCGTTCTCCCGAAGTTCGTGGCCGATGCCTTGCAGTTCGCCGTCGATCGCCAGCCGGGCGAGGGACTGCGGATCGCGTAAAGACGCCACCAGGAAGTCGCGCACCTTTTCCCAGAGTTCCTGAGAGTAGTCGCGCACCGCGGGGTGGTCGAGAAACTCGTCCCTGAGCGCCCTGCCCCGCCGCTTCATTTCCGGATCGTCGCCGATGGCCGTGCGGAGATCGGCGAGCCAGGCATTGAACCGGTCCCTTGCCGGATGATCCGAATCGGCGCCGATCTCGTCCAGGACGCGCTGCAACTCCCCGAACAGTTGATCGTAGATCTCCCTGTCCACGAACTTCGGCAGCCACCATGGGCTGCGATCCTGGATGCGTTCACGAATGCGGTCCTTGTTGCGTTCCAGTTGTTCGCGGCCGAACTGCACCAGGTGATCCACCACCTCCTGCGAGTGGTGGCCCGAAGAGACCACGTCCAACGCCGCCTTGAACGCCGAGGACAACGGCGCCCGGTCCAGGGCCGTGCCCAATATCTCCCGCAGGGCGTTTCGCAATTGGGCGCTGTCGGTCGCGTTCAGCAACCACACCAGACCAACGCTGATGTCGCGGCCCAGGTTGCGCGCATTGTTGCCTTCGCCAAGCCACTCGCCGACCCGTGCGGCCAGGTCCACCCGCTCCAGCCGCGCCGCCACCGTTTCCCTGACCAGGAAGTGGTCGCGGATGAAATCCGCCAGCATGCGGCCGATTTCGTCCTTGCGCGTGGGCACGATGGCGGTATGCGGGATCGGCAGCCCCAGCGGACGTCGAAACAACGCGGTGACCGCGAACCAGTCCGCCAGCGCGCCGATGAGCCCGGCTTCGGCGAACGCCTGAACAAGGCCCAGCCATGGGTAGCGGGGAAGAAGCAGGCTCGCTGCGACGAACAGCGCCGCCATGGCGAGCAGAAGCCCCGTGGCGATCCAGCGCATCCGCGCCAGGCGGCGCGACATGACCGCTTCGGCGGTATTCATTGCAAGGCGGCTGCGATCTCCGCCTGAACCGCCTCCGCCGCCTGCCGGGGGCTCGACGCACTGCGAATCGGCCGGCCCATCACGATATGGTCCGCACCGCTCGCAAGGGCCCGGGCCGGCGTTACGATGCGCTTCTGATCGTCTGCGGAACCGGCTCCCGCCGGCCGTACTCCCGGGGTCACGATCCGTGGACCGGGCCCGAGTTCGGCTCGCAGCTCAGCGGCTTCGAGGCCCGAGGCGATGAGTCCGTCGGCGCCCGCATCAACAGCGATCCTTGCGCGCTGCAGTACCAGGCTTTCGACCTCCATCGCAATCCCCATGTCACGAAGATCCTCGCGACCGATGCTGGTGAGAACGGTGACCGCGAGAATCTCCAGCTCGCCCTTTTCCGACGCTGCGGCCTCGATGATGGCCCGGTCGCCCTGAATCGTCAGAAAGGAAGCGCCGCGGCGCGCCATCTGCCTGACCGCCGCGGCGACCGTCGCCGGGATATCGTAGAACTTGAGATCCGCAAAAACCCGTTTGTCCGTGGCGAGCAGCCAATCCAGCAACTCGAAGTAGCAACCCGAAGCCATCAGTTCCAGCCCGATCTTGTAGAACTCCACGGCGTCGCCGAGTTCACGGACCAGGGCTTTGGCGGCATCGGCCCCCGGAACGTCAAGGGCGACAATCAGGCGCTGACGTGTCGGGATGGTCGGGCGGGAAACTGGGACTTCGGTCACGGCAGGCATTCTCCATCTTTTGGTTCCGGGATGCACCCGCCGAGCGCTTCGTGGGACTGCAGGGCAAACCGGTCCGTCATCCCGGCGATATAGTCGGCGACGACCCGGGCCGACTCCGGCGTTCCGGCCGTCCTTTCGGCTTCTCGCGCAACCCGGGCGTGCTCGGCGGGCATGAGCTCGAAATCCTCGCAGAAGGCCGAAAACAGCGTCGAGACGATCTGCTCGGCATTGTCGCTCATCCTGCGCACTTTCGGATGACGGTAAAGCCGCTTTCGCAGAAACGCTTTCAGTTCCCGCTGGGCGCCGGCAAAGTGCGGGCTGAATCCGATGAGGGGCGTCTTGTGACCGTGCACGGCCTGGATGCTGTCCAGGGAGAGACTCCGAAGCCGCTCCCGGCTGGTGTCGATGAGGTCCGAGATCAGCGCGCTGATCATTGCCCGTCCCACTTCGAAATTCCTCTGCCTCGCTGCAATGCCCGGATAGCGCCGCTCCACGCCGTGCAGCGTCTCGTCAACGAAGGCGATCTCGCGCAGGTCTTCAAACCGGATCAACCCCGAGCGCAACCCGTCATCCACGTCGTGGGTGTTGTAGGCGATCTCGTCGGCCAGGTTCGCCAACTGGGCCTCGAGCCCCGACTGGCGCCGCGCGAGCACATGCCGCCCCAGGTCGCCCAGTCTGCGGGCATTTGCGGCCGAGCAATGTTTAAGGATGCCTTCGCGGGCTTCAAACGTCAGGTTCAGGCCGCGAAACGCCGCGTAGCGCTGCTCCAGGTGGTCGACCACCCGCAGGGACTGGAGGTTGTGCTCGAACCCGCCATAGGCCTTCGTGCAGCGGTCGAGCGCATCCTGACCCGCGTGCCCGAACGGTGTATGGCCCAGATCGTGCGCCAGGCTGATCGCCTCGGCCAGGTCTTCGTTGAGACACAGCGAGCGCGCCACGCTGCGAGCGACCTGCGCCACCTCCAGGGAATGTGTCAGACGGGTCCGGTAGTGATCGCCCTCGTGATTGACGAATACCTGGGTCTTGTAGACGAGGCGCCGGAAGGACGCCGAGTGGATGATACGATCTCGGTCGCGCTGGAACTCGCTGCGATGACTCGGCGGATCCTCGGAATGGACACGGCCGCGGGAGTTTTGCTCGGTTGCCGCGTAGGGAGCCAGTAGAGTCACGTCGTCTCGCGTCGTCCCGATGCAGGTGCCGGACGTGCAGTATCCAGTGAGTCATGGGCTGCGGCGCGAGCATCAATCACTTCGCGCAGCAGCGATGGTTCCGGGGCCGCCGTGACAAAGGCGCTGCCGAGTCGCTCCAGCAGGATCATCCTGAGACCCCCCGCGCCGGCCTTCTTGTCGAGATTCATGACCCGGAGCATGGCATCGGTGTCGATCTCCGCGCCCGGGGTGATCGGCAGCCGCGCGCGGCTGAGCACCGATTCGACGCGCCTGCAATCGGCGGCGTCGATCATGCCCAGTTCCTTCGACGTCCACGCCGCCATCGTGATCCCCACCGCCACGGCTTCACCGTGCAGCCAGTCGCGGTAGGCCCCCAGGGACTCCAGGGCATGCCCGAACGTGTGTCCGAGATTGAGCAAGGCGCGGCGTCCCTGCTCCAGTTCGTCCTCGGCGACGATGGCCGCCTTAATCTCGCAACTGCGCAACACGATGTAGGTGAGCGCGCCGGCATCGTGGTCGAGGATCGCTTCCATGTTCTCCTCGAGCCAGACCAGGAACGCCTCGTCGAGAATCAGACCGTGCTTGATGACTTCGGCCAGGCCGGCGGAAAACTCCCGCGGCGGCAGCGTCGCGAAGGTATCCGTGTCGGCAAGCACCGCGATGGGCTGATGAAACGCGCCGATCATGTTCTTGGCCTGAGGGTGATTCACCGCTGTCTTTCCGCCCACCGAGGCATCGACCTGCGCCAGCAATGTCGTGGGAATCTGCACGAACGCGATCCCGCGCTGGTAGCAGGCGGCCGCGAATCCCGTGACATCGCCGACCACTCCTCCGCCCAGGGCCACAAGACACGCATCCCGGCGAAACCCTTCCGCGATCAGGCGGTCGATGATCGCGCCCAGCGTCGCCAGGTTTTTCTCCCCTTCCCCGTCCGGGAGGATGAGGCTGTGCTGTTGCTCCGCCCCGAGGGATTGCTCCAGCCGGCTCAGATAAAGTGGCGCGACGACGTCGTTGGTGACGATCATCACCTGCCGTGCCGGGATGCTCTTGCGCAGCAGTTCGCTGTCGCCGATCAGCCCCGGACCGATATGAATGGGGTAGCTGCGCTCGCCCAGTGAAACTCTTACGGTGTCCATGTTACTCAACCCGGGTAGTTCAATCGCCATCGGCCGGCGCGTCTGTTCCGCCCGGACTCGAAGACTGCGGCCGCCTGAAGCCGTGTTCGCGCAACCGTTCGCCGATCTCCCGAACCACGGCATCGATTCTCTGATTTCCGGTGGTAATCACGATGTCGGCCATTTCGTCATAGAGCGGACCGCGGTCTTCCATCAGGCGCTGCAGCACGGCCTCGGGGTCCTCGTTCTGAAGCAGCGGTCTGTCCCTGCTGTGCCGGGTCCGTTCCAGTTGAAGCGCGACGCTGGTCTTGAGGTAGACGACGGTGCCGCAGTCGCGGAGCAACCTGCGGTTGCCGGCATCCACAATGGCGCCCCCGCCGGTAGCCAGCACCACGTTGTCGCGGCGCGTCAGGTCTTCTATGACGGCGCGCTCCCGCGTCCGGAAGCCCTCCTCGCCCTCCTTGTCGAAAATGAAGGTGATGTCCACGCCCGTGCGTCGCTCGATCTCGCTGTCGCTGTCCTCGAACGCCATGTCCATGTAACTGGCCAGACGCCGCCCGACAGCCGTCTTTCCGGAACCCATGGGACCCACCAGGACGACATTGGATTTGCTACTCACGCAGTCTGTGCTGTCAATTCCGGCTACCCAAACGCGAACAACCGGCGGAACCGATTTTAGCAGCCCATGGAGCCGGCGACCGCATGGATTTGGCGGTCCTGCCGCCATGAATCGAGAGTCTATCGGCCATTTCCGGCGAGGCGACGTAGCGCCCCATGCTGCGAAGCGCTTGCCACGGGCTGTCCGGAGCATCATCATTTCGGTATTCACCCGCCTGGTGTGGGCACGTTCAATGGATCGATCAGTCAACGTATTCGGCGAGCCGCTGGAAGACTGTAACCAGGACCCGGTCACGGGGTTCTTTCGCGATGGATGCTGCAATACCGGCGATCAGGATCTGGGTTCGCACACCGTCTGCGTTCGCGTCACCAGGGAGTTTCTCGAGTTCTCGGCCTCCCGGGGCAACGACCTGTCGACTCCGCACCCGGAATTCGAGTTCCCGGGGCTGAAACCCGGCGATCGATGGTGCCTGTGCGCGGCGCGCTGGGTTGAGGCGTATCAGCAAGGGATGGCGCCCAGGGTCATGCTCAAGTCCACGCATGAACGCGCCCTTGAAGTGGTGCCGCTGACCGTGCTGAGAAAGTACGCGGCCGATCTGAACTGACGCACGACCCGCCCCAGCAGGCTGCCAGCAGTTTTCGCTCCGGTCGCCGGCGCGCCGGCGCGGCGGGAAATGAGGATTTCCATGCAAGCCGGATCAAACCTGTTCAGGTGAATGCCGTTCACTCGCGCAGGATCTTCGGAGTCACGAAAACCATCAGCTCCACTTCGTTCTCCACGGTAACCTGCGAACGGAACAGCCTGCCCAGGGCCGGCATGTCTCCGAGCACGGGCACCTTGCGGGTGGATTCGCGCGACTCGGTCTCGATGATTCCGCCCAGTACCACCGTTTCCCCGTCGCCGACCAGCACCTGGGTCATCACCGAGCGGGTATCGACGCTGGGTACGAAGCCGCCCGTGGCGCTTGACACCAGTTCGCCCACGGAATCCTTGGTCACCACCAGGTCCATGATGATGCGGTCGTCCGGGGTGATCTGGGGCGTCACCAGCAGGCTGAGCACCGCTTCCTTGAACTGCGTCGTGGTGGCGCCGCTGGAAGAGGACTCCTGGTACGGAATCTCGGTGCCCTGTTCGATGCGGGCCTGCTTCTGGTTTGCCGTTATCACGCGGGGCATGGAGACGATGCGCCCGTTGCCCTCGGCCTGAATCGCAGTGAGTTCCAGGTCCAGCAGGTAGTCGGGCCGCAGCATCGCCAGTGCCAGCCGCCCGGCAGGGTTGGCGACCGGGAGATTGACGTTGTAACGCTGATCGATGGGTGCGGCGCCGGCAAGCGCAGCCAGGGAGTCCGGGGCGCCATCGAGTGTCGCGCCTGCCAACGACTCGATGGCCGCGCCGGATCCACTCACGGCGATCAGCCCGTTGTCCGCCGCGGCGCCGATGGCCGTGGCTCCCAGCCGAACCCCCAGGTCGCGGCGGTAGTCGTCGTCGACGATCACGATGCGCGATTCGATCAACACCTGGCGCACGGGCATGTCAAGCCGCGCCACCAAGCCCTGGATGTCCGCAATCCGGTCGGCGACATCCTGTACCAGCAGGGTATTGGTTCGTTCATCGATGGCGACACTGCCGCGGGGAGAGATCAACGCGTTCTGCCCGCCACCCAGAATCAGGTTGGCCAGGTCCGCCGCCTTGGCGTAATTGACCTGGATGTAGCGTGTCCTCAACGGCTCCTGTTGCTGTTGCTGCAACTGTTCTTCCAGCGCAGCCTGCTGCCGGGCGGCCAACTCCCCGGGCGGCGCCACGATGATGACGTTGCCGTTGCGGCGCATGGCCAGGCCCTTGGTCGTCAGGATGATGTCCAGAACCTGGTCCCATGGCACGTCGCGCAATTGCAGCGTGACGCTGCTTTGTACCGAGTCGCTGACGACGATATTCACACCGCCGGTTTCGGCCAACAGTTGCAAAACGGCGCGCGTTGCGATGTCCTGGAAATTCAGCGACAGCCGTTCGCCGCTGTATTGAGGCTGATCGTCGGCATCGTCAGGGGCTTCCGAAGGTGTCGGTGCAGGCGAGTCGCGTTCGTCGCCGGGTGCTTCGCCGGCTGCCGGCGCCTGCGGCTGGTTTGTGTCATCGGGAGCCTGGGCCAGCGCGTCGAGCGAAACGCACACGGCCATCCACGTGACGGCGAAACAGGCCCAACGCGACATTCTGGGTCTTGCAACCCGTGGCAAGCGTTCCTCTGCGTTTGTCCGGACTTCCTTCATGGCTGTGTTCCCACTCGCGGCGACGGTCGATCAGTCGGCCAGAGCAACGGCGGCGGGTCGTTGCAGATAATCGCCGTTGGCGTCCGCAACCAGTTCCACCAGCCGGACTTCCCGTTCGGTAATGCTCGTGACGCGGCCGTGATTCCGACCCAGGTAGTTTCCCGTGGCCAGTCGATGCACCAGGCCCTCGGGTGTAAGAATGAGGCCGAACAACGCCCCTTCGGTACGCACCGAACCGACCATGCGCAATGCGTCCAGGGAGTAGTGCTCGAGGAATTCGCGCTCGCGTTCGAGATCGGGGCCGGGGCCCGTGCCGACCTGGCGCGCACCTTCGGCAACTGGCGCCAGTGCCGCGAACGGAGATCTCCGGCCGGCCGGCTCGTAAGCGTATTCCTCCGGCTGCCGGATCGATGGCAGTGCCGGCAAGGGAACGCCGGGACGGACCTTGACCTGCTCGACATACTCCGCGAGCCCTTCACGCTCACCACCGCAGGAAGCGATTGCCATCGCCAGAAGCAGACCCGCCGGCCGTTTCGGTGCAAACCTCATGGCAGTCCGCCTTCCTCGTCGGGATGACGGTACGCTCTGACCGTCAGATCCAGCACCAGCTCGCCAGGCTCACCGTCGTCCATCGGCATGATGTGAATGTCATGCATCGTCACCAACCGCGAAATCGTCGCAATATCGCTGACGAAACGGCCGAATTGGTGATAGTCACCGGAAAGACGCATGCGGATGGGCAACTCCGCGTAGAACTCCCGACTCACTTCTTCAAGGGGCTGAAAGCGTTGTTCTTCCAGTCCGGCGCTCAACCCTGCCTGGGAGATATCCGCCAGCAGGCCGGGAATCCCCGTCGTTCCGGGCAGGCGGTCAAGCAACGTGCCGTACGAACGCTCGATCTCGGCGAGTTGCTCTCGATACGCGTCCAGGTTTGCGGAACGCCCTTGTCCCTGCTCGAAGCGTGCTCTCAACTCGACTTCCTCGCGTTCCGCGGATCTGAGCAACGCGTATTGCACGTTGACCGCGAACACCCGCGCCCCCAACACGATGACCGCCGCCAGGGTTGCAGCCACCACGGCCGCCCTGAGCGTCGGCGGCCAGCGTCCGGGGTCATTCCAGTCCGTTGTGCGGATTTGGTCCAGCAGGCTCACATCAGGTCCCCTCGTCCTTCGGTCCCTGTTCCATGACAATCGTGAAACGCGCGCTCCTGGCGACGCCCTCGGAGGCGGCTTCCACCAACTCGAGCCGGGGCGCCTGCAGCCATGCAGACCCGTCGATGTTTCGCATCAGGGCGGCGACCCTGCTGCTGGACTCGGCCAGACCATCCAGAACGATCCGGTTACCGTCCTGCCTGACCTCCAGAAGCTGCACACCCGCCGGGAGGATTTCCACCAGTTCGTCGAAAAGGCGCACGACCAGCGGCCGGGTGCCCTGCAACTCGACGATGGTGCGCATCCGCGTCAACAGGTGCTCCCTGCGGGATTGGAGTCGTTCCAGTTCCGCCACCTGCCGGTCGAGCCGCTCGACTTCGGTCCGAAGCAAATCGTTGCGGGCACGCTGTTCGGCAAGCGCGTCCTGAACGGCGAATCTGGCGGCGTATACGGCGAGCATACCCGCAAGCACGGCAGCAGATATGGCGAGCAAGAAGCGCTGCTGCCGTTTGCGACGCTGCTCTTCCCGCCAGGGCAACAGGTTGACTCTCGGCATGTCAGTCGAAGTTCCTCATGGCCAGTCCGCAGGCCGTCATCAGTCCCGTGTCCCCGCCACGTACCCCCTGCGTTTCGGCCCTTGCCGAGACGCTCACGTTACCGAGCGGATCGACAACCTGTGTCTGAATTCCGAGACGTGCAGCCACGGCCTCGGCGGCGCCCGGAAGCTTCGCGCAGCCGCCGTAAATCAATACCTGCACGGGTTGCCCGGCATCGCCGTGAGACGCCAGGAAAAACTGCACGGCACGGCTGACCTGTTGCGCCATGTCTTCCCGAAACCCATCCATCAGTTCCGTGACGGAGCGTTCCGGCGGGTTTTCCAGGTGCTGGATTCGCTCCGCCCCGGCGGCGTCGACGCCGCACCTCTCCACGATCTCTTCGGTGAGCTGACGGCCACCGAATGCGAAGTCACGCGAATAGATGATCCTGCTATCCGACAGCGCGCTGAATGTTGTAGTGACGGCCCCGAATTCCACCAGTGCGATCAACTGTTTCAGCCCGCCGCCGATCATCTGGTGCGTCAACAGCCGGCAGGCGCGCTGCACCGCATGCTGTTCAGGCTCCACTACGCAGGGTTCGAGCCCTCCGGTCCGCAACGCCCGTTGCCTCTGGCTCACATGCACGGAACGCGCGCCGACGAGCAGGACATCGAGCATGCCCGGGGCCACTTCGCTGGGCCCCAGCAGATCGAAATCCAGGCTCGCCTCCTCCATCGGGAAGGGGAGAAACTGCTCCGCCTGAAATGCTGCGTGCCCCAGCATTTCATCGTCGCTCAACTGGCCCGGTACCCGGATCATTCGGCTGACCACCGAATCGCCGGAAACGGCCACCGCCGCGGCCCGGCTCCGGGTGCCGGAGCGCCGGAGCGCCCGGCGCACCGCCTTCGCCACCGCGTCGATGTCGAGTATGGCGGCCGCGTCCACGGCGCCGGCAGGAATCGGTTCCCAGGCACAGGTTTCAACATGGTAGCTCTCACCGCTTTGCGCGAGTTCAACCAGTTTCACCGCGCTGGTCGACAAGTCCACACCCAAAATGGGTCGTTTTGCCCGGCTTGGGAACACGACAGCGCCCTCAAGCGGGCCCCGTTGGGTTAGAATTCACATAGATGCTCGAAGTGCCCATGTATCCTCTCTCCTGGATTGCACGTCATGCGGTCGGCGCCGGTACCAGAACCAAAGGTTATGCGAGCGGTCAAAGGAACACCGCACCCAAACCTGGGCAATAGGCATTGATTGTGAGCACAAACAGCGGCAAACGATTGAGAAAGTGGGCGCTGGCACTCGACAGAGGCTCGGCGATGCGCAGGTACGTGAGACTCTCGGGCGCGCTGGGCGCCCTTCTCGGCGCAGGACTGCTCACCATCGGCGCGCTGATCTCCGGAGGCTACTTCTATGTCGCCCCGGGCCTCCCCCAGGCGGAAGAGTTGCGCGACGTGCGCGTCCAGATACCGCTGTCCATCTACAGCCGCGACGGACGGCTGATCTCCCAGTTCGGCGAAAGGCGCACACCGGTCGACTTCGAAGACATGCCGCCGGTGATCGTCCAGGCCGTGCTCGCGGCGGAGGACGATCGCTTCTTCGAGCATCCGGGCATCGACTACCAGGGCACGCTGCGGGCGATCCTGTTGTTCGTTCTCAATGCCGGCGAGCGCGACCAGGGCGGCAGCACCATCACCCAGCAAATCGCCCGCCAGTACTTTCTCACCCGCGACCGGACGCTGGTTCGAAAATTCAAGGAGTGGATCCTTGCGCTGCGCATCGAGCGGGAATTCACCAAGGAAGAAATCCTCGACATCTTCCTCAATACCACGTTCTTCGGCCACCATGCCCACGGTGTGGCTGCCGCCGCGCAAACCTACTTCGGCAAGCCGCTTGACGCGATCAGCCTGTCCGACGCGGCCATCATTGCCGGGATACCCCGCGGTCCCTCCATTCTCAACCCGATCACCAGCCCGGAGTCGGCAACGCAGCGCCGCACCTATGTCCTGCGACGCATGCTCGAACTCGGGTACATTTCCGCCGAGCAGCGGCGCCAGGCAATGGCGGCTCCCGTTGACGGCCGCCACCACGGTCCCCAGCAACAACTGGATGCGCCCTACGTCGCCGAAATGGTCCGCGCGGAGATGATCCGCCGCTTCGGGCTCGCGGCCTATACCGCCGGCCTCAAGGTCACCACGACCATCGACAGCCGCCTGCAACGCGCCGCACACGACGCGCTCAGGGGCGCATTGATCGATTACGACGAACGCCACGGGTATCGGGGGCCGCTTGCCCGTGTTTCAGCCGATGCGTTCACCCCCACGGCAGCAGTCGAGCCGGGGGACGCAAACGGCACGATGGAACCGGCGAGCGGCACGCTCGACGAATCCTCCTGGCAGGCATTGCTGGCCGACTACGAGCCCGTAACCGGCTATCGCACCGGGCTTGTGACCGGCGTGGAACCGATCCCGCAGATCAAGGACTCGCCGACCTTCAGTGAAGGAAGCGAAACCGCCCTGTCAGCGCCGCAGGACGACGCCGAGAGCACCCAGCCGGACCTCCAGGCCATGGTGTACTTCAACGATCTGGGGCTCGTGCCGGTGCAGTTCGACTCCGTCCAATGGGCTGCTCCCTACATTGACGAGAATCGTACCGGCAACCGCCCGAACAGCGTGGCCGACGTGCTCGCTCCCGGCGATATCGTGCGTTTCCGGGAGACCGCCAGCGGGGCGTTGCGCCTGAGCCAGGTCCCGGAGGCGCAGGGAGCCCTGGTTGCGCTGGACCCCATGGATGGCGCCGTGACCGCGCTGTCCGGCGGGTTCGATTTCTTTCTAAGCAATTTCAACCGCGTGACCCAGGCTCGGCGCCAGCCGGGATCGGCCTTCAAGCCCTTCGTCTATTCGGCGGCACTGGACCGCGGCTTCACGGTAGCCTCCATCTTCAACGACGCGCCGATCGTGGAGCCCAGTGCGGATCTCGAGGGGTTCTGGCGGCCGACCAACTACTCGGAAGGGTTCAACGGCCCGACGAGACTCCGGGAAGCGCTGATAAAGTCGCTCAATCTTGTGTCCGTGCGCGTCATGCAGGAGGCCGGACTCTCCCATACGGTGGACTACGTGAGGCGATTCGGGTTCGACGAACTCGCCGCACCGATGAACCCGTCCATGGCGCTGGGCGCCGGGGGCGTTGCGCCCCTTGACCTGGCCGGCGGCTATGCGACGTTGGCCAACGGGGGCTTCCACGTCAGTCCCTACCTCATAGAAAGGGTCGAGGATGCGGACGGGGAGACGATATACAACGCGGCACCCGCGATGGCGTGCACGAACTGCGAGGAACAGGCACCGCTTGAGCCGCAGCTATTGGAAACGATCACCGACATCTACGGCAGCCGCACGCCGGCGACACGCATCATGGACGCGCAGAACGCCTACCTGATGAACGACATGCTCGGGGACGTGATCGTGCGGGGAACCGGTGCGCGGGCGTACCGGGAACTTGGTCGGACCGACCTCCGGGGCAAGACCGGCACCACCAACGACCGCCGCGATGCCTGGTTCGCCGGCTTCAACGGGGATATCGTCGCCGCGGCGTGGGTCGGCTTCGACCAGGAGCGCTCGCTGGGTAACGGCGAGCAAGGTGCGCGAACCGCGCTGCCGATGTGGATCGAATTCATGCGCGAAGCCCTGGAGAGGCGCCCGCTTCACAGCATGGAGCGCCCCCCGGGGATCATTGACGTGCGGATCGATCCAGCCACGGGACTGGCAGCAAGCAGCCTTGAAGAAAGCGTGTTCGAGAAATTCAGGATGCAGCATGCGCCACAGGCTCCGGCGCCTCGATTCCATTCGCCCCAGGCGCCGGCGGATACGCTGACGGGCAGTCCGATGCCGAACACGGTCGAAAACGAAATTGTTGAACCGGAATCGATCTTCTAGTGCTCTATCCGAATGTATCAGTTGGATGGAGCACTGGCATGTGGTCCCACGAAGGAGACAACCTCCATGGCAACCTCCGAGACGCTGCGGGAGCGACTGGCGCAGGAAGCTGCCCGGCTCATGATCGAACACGGCATCCGGGACTACGGACTCGCCAAACGCAAGGCCGCCCGCCGCCTGGGTGTGCGGGCCGCGTGGGCGCTCCCCGGCAACGCTGAAATCGATGCCAGAATTACCGAGTGGCAACAACTCTTCGAGCCCGAGACCCATGGCCATCGCCTGCGCGAGTTACGCAGCCTCGCGCTGCAGGTCATGGACGCCTTTTCCGAATTCAATCCCCGCCTGGCGGGGCCCGTGTTGAGCGGTGCGATCAACGTAAATTCTCCCATCGAACTGCATCTCTTTTCAGATGCTCCGGAGGACGTTGCGCTGTCGCTTGACGCCTGGGGCAAGACCTACAGGGACTGTCAGCGCCGCTATCGCTACAACGGCCGCGGCGTGGAATTCATCCCGGGCTTTCGTTTCAACATGGATGGCCAACGGATCGATGCGCTGGTCTTTCCGGACAAGGGCCTGAGGCAGGCGCCGATGAGCCCGGTGGACGGTCGGCCCATGCCCCGGGCGAATCAGGCCAGGGTCAGGAACCTGTTGGAGGAATAGCGCCACGGTGACTACACATGCGGCCCCTCGGGGCTTGCGCCGTTGGAATTCACGGCTGCAAATCCGCTCTCATCCGCCCCTTCGGCCGCTCGATTTCGTCAAATATGACCCGATATTCTCCTCAATCGATCAGCCGAAGGGACGGCGATAGCGAATTTTCGCTTTCGCGAATTCCAACGGCGCAAGCCCCTCGCGCGCGGCATCGCTGGTGCCTGATCGTTCCGTTCCTCTTCGGTTCAGCGGCGGCACAGCAATCCGTTACGGACAATTTCATCATTGAACAGGCCCGGAACCACGAGGTCGTCGTTCTGCCTTCCACGACAGCCGCGACGCAGCTAACCACCGAATCTGGACCGATGTTTGCGCAGTCGATCGAGACAGGCACGGCACGCATTCACACCGTGTCTTTCGAGGGCGAGACTTTTCGGGCATCCACACCCATGGAAGGGCCTGCCGCGCGCATCGTCTTCGATCCTGAGCAACGCAAGTTCGTGGCGCTGCTGCCGAGCGTTCGCGTCGAACTGGAAGACTTTTCCACGTTGAATGCCGTCGCGGACAGCCTCGGCGCAGTCAATGCGACGCCGTTCGAGAGCCTGGGATTTGCCGTCATCGAGCTGCCCGAGTCGCTGCACCCGGTGGAGGCCATCGAAATGCTGGGCGGGCTGGCCGGGGTTTCCGAGGCTTCGCTGCGCCTGCGCGGACCGCAGATACGCTTATGGTAGGAGCGGGCATGGCCGCGAACTTCCGCGGATCTCGATTCCCGGTTGTCGTGGCGATTCTTGCCGTCAGCGGCTGCGGCGGCTCCGATTCATCGCAACCGCCCGCCGAAGTGTCGCTTGTAGCGTCACCCGCCGCAGACATTCAGGAGGCCGCGGATCAAACGGTCATCGTCACCGTGAAGGCGGAACCCACGCCGCCAAGAAGCCTGCTGGTACCGCTCGAGTACTCCGGGACGGCGACGCGCGACTACGACTACACCGCGAGCGCGGACGTTGTCGTCATTCCCGCCAATACTGCGTCAGTCGACGTGGAGATCGACGTCTACAGGGACTTCGATGCGGAGGAAGACGAAACGATTTCCATCAGCCTGGGAGAGGTCCAGGGCAACGGCGAGCGCGGCGCCACGACTCAGGTCCAGTTGAACATCCTCGACGGAGGCCCTGCCGGCGTCGACAAGATGCCGGATATGCCAGGGCCCGGCGGCCCGGACGCCGTATTGTTTCCCAGCCACTTCATCATCACGGAAGGTTCGATCGAGTTCGGGGCAATTGTCGCGGCTTCACCTTTTGATACCGCATCGCCCGGCCGTTTGATAGCGGAATATTCAAGCGACCTGAACTTCGGCTCAGACGTCTATTCGCTTGGCGTCGTCGATATTCCTCCTTTCGATCCCGGATTGCAGTTTTTTCCGGAACCCCACGTGTTCAGCCTGCCGCTGAGCCGCCTGCTGCCCAATGAAGGCTATTACATCAGGATGTACCTGAACGAACCGCCGCAACAAACCGATATCGGCGACCCGTTCGGCAGCGCCTTCATGTTCTCGTTTGCAACCAACGCGCAGGGGAGCGTGACCACCCGTTGCGAGGCACCGGTCAGGTCCCCGGCTGCGGCGCCTGGAGACCCCCTGTTCGACCAGCAATGGCATCTGCAGAACACCGGGCAGTCGGCGTTCGCGGAAAATCCGGGGATCCCGGGCGCCGATCTGCAAATGGCCGCAGCCATTGCCGAGGGTCGTGACGGCGACGGCGTCAAGCTTGCAATCGTCGACACGGGGCTTGAAACATGCCACCCGGACCTGGCTGCAAACATCGAGGAAGGCAAGTCATTCAACTTCCTCTTCCACGCCCACTTCGGGGCGTTGCCGACCGACCCATTCAATACCGAAGTCCTGGGAGATCACGGCACCAGCGTTGCCGGCGTCGCCGCCGCAGTGGCCAACAACGGCCTGGGTGGGCGGGGCGTGGCGGCCGGCGTTGAACTGAGGGGGTTCAATCTCGCCACAAACATATCGGCGGATACCGACTTGCAGTTGTTCAACAGCCTGGGGGCCAGCAGCAGCAATCCCGATTCGGCCAGCGCGGACATATTCAACATGAGTTTCGGCATCGTCCTGCCGGCGCAGAATCCGGAGGAGGATTTTGTCCGGCTCCTCGAGATGGGCACGAGCGAACTGCGGGCCGGCCGCGGCGCACTCTACGTCAAGGCGGCCGGGAACGCATTCGACTTGTGCGATCGCACCCACCCGCTCAACACGGAAGTCGGGTGCATCGGCAGCAACGCGGATCCCGACCAGAATCTTCCGTACATGATCAATGTCGGCGCATTCAACGCCGCCGACATCAAGTCCTCCTACTCGAGCGCCGGCGCAAACATATGGGTCGTGGGGCCTGGCGGCGAAGACGGCGTGGAGCATCCGGCCATGATCACCACCGACCAGGCCGGCGTCGGCGTCGGCTTCAGCCAACTGGGTATGGGCGCCCTGATTGACGGTCACCCCCAGAACACCGAAGGCGACTACATCAGTGCGTTCGGTGGCACCTCATCCGCCGCACCGGCGACAGCCGGCGCGGTCGCCATCCTGCTCGGAGTCAACCCGAACCTGACTTGGCGTGACGTAAAACACGTCCTGGCGACGACGGCGCGCAGGATCGACCCCGACAGCAAACCGGTTCGAGCCGCGTTCAACGGCACGCCCTTTGTTCTCCAGCCCGCGTGGCTGACCAATGCGGCCGGTTATTCATTTCACAACTGGTACGGCTTCGGCGCCGTGGCGGTGGATGCAGCCGTTGCCATGGCACAAACCCATACACCCGACAGCCTGGGCGAATTCGTCCAGTCGCCGTGGTTCCATGCAGCCGACATGGAAGCCGCGCCGCTTGAAATTCCCGACAACGACGGGGCCGGCGTGACCCATTCGCTGGACGTGATCGACCTGCCGAATACGGCCAACCTGGAAGCCGTGGTCATGGAGATCCGGGTCGATCACTTTGACACCTGGGATCTCGGTATCGAACTGACCTCGCCGTCCGGCACCGTCAGCGTCCTGAATGCGCCATTCAATTCGGTATTGAGCGGCTTTCCGGGATTGCGCGACTGGCAATTGATGAGCAATGCCTTTTACGGCGAGTCCCCCAACGGCACCTGGACGGTCCGGGTCGTCGACCTGGCGGAGAATGATGTCGGGCGATTGAGTTCGTGGCGGCTGCGTTTCTACTACGGGGATCATCCCTGACCGGCCTGCCTGGAGAGCGACCGGTTACCGGGGTGGGCGCGTTATCACGATTGCCGAAGCTGACCTGACGACCGCTTCCTCAGCCACGCCACCGCCCACAGCAGGAACAGGGCAAACAGGATCAGGAATGCGGCCACCGCGAGGATCGCCGGGCTGATATTTTCGCGAATTCCGGCCCACATCTGCCTGGGAATCGTACGCTGCTCGACGCCGGCCAGGAACAGCACCACCACCACTTCGTCGAACGACGTGGCGAAGGCGAACAAGGCCCCCGAAACGACTCCGGGCGCAATTAGCGGTAGCTGAACGCTGCGGAAGGCGCGCACGGGCCCGGCCCCCAGCGAGGCGGCAGCGCGGGTCAGGTCACGGTTGTAGCCGGCCAGGGTTGCGGTTACCGTGATCACCACGAAGGGCGTGCCAAGCACCGCGTGCGCCAGGATCAACCCCAGGTGGGTCTGTCCCAGGCCGAGCCGCGTGTAGAAGAAAAACATCCCCGCGGCAGCGATGATCACGGGGGTGACCAGTGGGGAAATGAGGAACCCCATTACCAACCGCCGTGCGGGCATGTGCGGGCTGGACAGTCCCAGTGCCGCCAACGTTCCGAGCACTGTGGCCAGCACGGTTGCGGCCGTCCCGATGACGAGGCTGTTCGCCAGGGCACCGGTCCAGGCGTCGTCGGTCACTACCTCCCGGTACCAGCGCATCGACCAGGCCTCGGGATCGAATCGAAGCATGCCTTCGGTGAACGTGAAATACGGCTCGGCGTTGAAACTCAGCGGCAGGATCACCAGGATCGGTGCGATAAGAAAGACCAGCACGCCTGCACAGTAGCCCAGATAGGCCACCCGCCCGATCCGCTCGATTCTGCCTGCAGCCTCCATTTCAGGTCACGCCGAGGCGTTCGCTGCCGGCGATGCGGTCGTAGAGGATGTACAGGCCGGTCACGCAGACAAGGATGATCCCGCCCAGCGCCGAGGCAAGGCCCCAGTTCAGCGACGTCTGCATGTGGTAGGCCACCATATTGGAGATCAACTGGCCGGTGCTGCCTCCCACCAGGGCCGGGGTGATGTAGTAGCCGATGGCGAGTATGAATACCAGCAGGCATCCGGCCCCGACCCCCGGCAGTGACTGCGGCCAGTAGACGCGTCGAAACGCCTGCGCGGCACCGGCGCCGAGGGAGGCGGCGGCGCTCATGTGGGAGCGCGGGATGGTGCGCATGACCGAGTACAGCGGCAACACCATGAACGGCAGCAGCACGTGGGACATGGCCACGAATGTCCCGGTCATGTTGTAGATCAGGGCCAGCCGCGCATCGTCGGGGATGAATCCGGCTGCGACCAGCAGGTCGTTGATGACGCCCTGGTTCTGGAGCAGCACGATCCAGGAGGTCGTGCGCACAAGCAGCGACGTCCAGAACGGCACCAGTACCAGCGCCAGCAGGATGCCGCTGCGCCGCGGCGGCGAGTGCGCGATCAGGTGTGCCAGGGGGTAGCCGAGCAGGAGACACAGCAGAGTGACGCCCAGGCTCACCGCAAGGGTGCGCGTGAACAGCGGGACATAGATTCGCCGATCCGGCGTCTGGCGCACCACCGATCCGTCGGGCAGGCGCGTCAGGTCAACCGCCGCCAGATAGTGCCTTGAGGTGAAACGGTCGCCCGCCGTGCGCAGCGCATGCCAGGTCTCGATTTCTTCCCACGCCTCGTTGATCTCCGTCATCGACTCGCGCCAGGAGTCGCCGGCAGCGTCCCCCAGCCGGCGCCCGGTAACAACCAGAACACTGCGCAGTCCACCCTGGACGCGGTTGACCCGCCCCGCGACCTGGCCGATGGCCCGCTCCTGCTGCAACAGGACCAGTTCCCGGGCCGCAGCCTCGAATACGGGTTCTTCCGGCACGCTCGCGCCGTCCCAGTCGTCCAGAAGAGCCAGCGTTTCCGGCATCGCATCGGCAACCACCGGGTCATAGACGCTGCGCACCAGCATCGAAACCAACGGCGCGACGAACATGACGCCAACGAACGCCACCAGCGGCAGCGCCAATCCCGCTGCGCGCAGACGCGACCGCGTTTCGGCTGGTCTACCGATCATCGCCGTCGTCCGCATCCAGCACGCGGCAGTCGGTCGGCGTCCAGCCAATGCGAACCACATCGCCCTCAAGCACCGCGCCGTGGCCGACCATGTTCGGAATCTTGGCGATGATGTCCTTGCGGCCGCACGCTTCCAAACGGATTCGCAGGTGATCGCCGACAAAGGTGATGTCCCGGATCAGCGCCTTGAATTCATTGCTGTACAAACCCGGCCGCGGTTCTACGGCGACCCGCTCGGGGCGTATCGACAACGTCGTGGCATCGCCGGGTTCACAGGGTGCAACGCGTATGGCCTTCACGGTCTGTTCGCCTACCCGGACCTGGCAGATGTCCTTCTCGATCGACAGCACTCGACCGTGCAGGCGATTGTTCTCGCCGATGAATCGTGCCACGAAGGACCGTTCCGGCTCCTCGTACAGCGACTCCGGCGGCGCAACCTGCTCGATCCGCCCGTCGCGCAGCACGGCGACACGGTCCGACATGACCATCGCCTCCTGCTGGTCGTGGGTCACGTAGACGATGGTCACGCCGAGGGTTCGATGGATACGGCGAATCTCGTACTGCATCTCCTCGCGCAGATGCCGGTCCAGCGCGCCCAGCGGCTCGTCCATGAGCACCAGTTCAGGCTCGAATACCAGCGCCCGGGCGATGGCCACGCGCTGTTGCTGGCCACCGGAAAGCTGGCCGGGCCGGCGTCCTTCAAAGCCTTCCAGGCGGACCAACTGCAGCGCACGCCCCACAAGCTCCCCGGTCTCGTCGCGGGACATCCCGCGCACATCCAGGGGGAAAGCGAGATTCTCCGCAACCGTCATGTGCGGAAACAGCGCGTAGTCCTGGAACACCATGCCGATTCCCCGCTTGCGGGGCGGCAGCGCGTGCACCGAGCGGCCTGATATGCGAATGGCGCCGGTGGTCGGCATCTCGAATCCGGCCAGCATCATCAGGCAGGTGGTCTTGCCGGAACCGGACGGCCCGAGCAGGCTGAGAAATTCGCCCCTGCGCACCGCCAGGCTGAAGTCCTGAACGGCCATGACGCGGCCATCGTAGCTCTTGCCGATGTTTTCGAATTCGACGTGGGGTTCGTCGCTCGACGGTCGTCTTGCCGTTGTCATGGGACACTACCGCGGGAAATCGGTGCGGACCTTAGCATTCGGGCCGGCGATCGTCACGCCGCCGGACACCTGCTTCCCCCCGGAACGACTCTACGCGAAGAGGGGGATTGCCCTACTGCAACGGAAGACTGGTCGTATCGACCGCAAGGTCGCCCAGCGCGAACTGGATGCCATTGAGATGATGCTGCAGGATTTCGCTGTTGAAGAAGACTTCGTTGTTGTGGCCGAGGCTGCTGTAGAAAACACGGCCCTCGCCGTATTCCTTCACCCAGACGATGGGGTGATCGTTGTCGGGGCGCCCCGGACGGTCGGTTGCGTCGGCGTCGATCGAAACAAGCACTCGCAACTGGCTTCGATCATAGTGCTTGAACACGTATATCTCGTCGCTGAGCATGAACGCCGTCTGACTGTATCCCTGCACGATCGGGTGATCCGGGTCGTCAACCACGATGGGCCAGGTACCCTGACTGCCCCACGGATGGCCGTCGAATTGGCCTCCCACCATCCGGGTGTACTCCATCCACCCCTCGCCGCCGGCGTCCGTGGCGGCATGCAGACCGCCCCAGCCCCCGCCGTTGCGCACGTAGTCCAACAGCGCACTGCGTTGCGCCTCGGTTGTGAAGGCCCGCTGCACGCCCGTGGTGTTGTTGAAGAAGACCATGTCGAACTGCTGCAGGTATTCGGGCGTGAATTCCTGTTCATCGTTGTTGTATACCGCGGTGAATGCGCCCGTCTCTTCTCCGAGCAACCTGAGCATTGCGTTGACCACGGGAATGCTCCGGTGAACAAAGGCGCTGGCCTTGGAATACACGAGAACGGTGCGCTCCTGCTGCGGGTCCGCAACACGCTCGACACTCGCAAGCGCGTTCAGGATGTTCTCTTCGTCGGTTTGCGCGCAGGCGCATGCCCCGACCATCAATGTTAATGCAAGTAACGATTGCTGGACTTGTCGCCTGTTCATGAATGATCCCCTCGGCATACGAAACGTAACCGCAGTGTTTCGCCCCATTCCCGCAATTCGGAAACACAACCACTGCAACAAAACTTCAGGTAAAAAGCACTGTACCGCCGCGCAATCGTGATTGCCAATGCCCGATTGTGCGGATGTGCCGTATCTCAATTGCCACCCTCCCGGGGCGATTTCGAGGCGGTTGCGCCAATCAATTCGCGCGTACGACTCACGCTGTCGAATGCAGCAGCCGCAAGCAGCCGCACGTCGCTCGAGACAGTGACCATGTCGAAACCCCAGCCCACGGCTCTGGCCGCATATTCCGGCGTACCGCAGTGCAGCGCTGCGCGGATGCCCGCGGCATGCGCCGCAGCCCGAATTTTCCGAATCGCGGTCACCATTTCTTCTTCCTCTCGATCGAAATGCGGAGCCAGGCGGCCGTTGCCGATACCGAGAGCGAGATCGGACGGGCCGATATACACGCCGTCGATCCCCGGTGTCGACACGATCTCTTCGAGGTTCTCCATCGCCTCGGCGGTCTCGATCATGGCAAGGCAGAGGATTTCGTCGTTCGCTTGCGCTGCGTAGTCGGCACCGGCCGATAACAGGGCGCGCGTTGGACCGAAACTTCGAGTGCCGTCAGGCGGGTAACGAACGTAGGAGACCAGTTGTTCAGCCTGCTGCCGGTTATTGATCATCGGACAGATGACGCCGTAGGCGCCGGCATCGAGCGCCTTCATGATGGCGCCCGCCTCCAGCCAGGGAACGCGGACCAGCGGTACGACACGGCTGGCGTGCATCGCCTGCAGCATCGGCACGACATCGGAATAGTCGACAAGCCCATGTTGCATGTCGATCGTGATGCTGTCATAGGGTTGCGCCGCCATGATCTCGGCGGAAAACGGGCTTGCCATCGCCAACCACCCGTTGAGCGAGGCTTTGCCGTCGGACCAGATCGGCTTCAATGCATTCTTGATCATTCCATTGCCCCAAGAAAAATTGCCTATTGCAGGCTCGGTTTCGAGATCCTGGCGACCAAAGACAATTGGCGACGCATTATCACCCAGCTCCGCGGAAAACTGGTGCTGGAACCGTCACTAGAGACCCAGACTGAAGCCTATCCGGATTCGCGCACCGGGAGATGGGAACCCCGGAGCGTCCTGGTATTGCGCATCCAGCGCATTGTCGATCGCGCCCCAGAACGCGCGATCGGCCGAGGGCTCGTACCGCACTGTCGCTCCGACGAGAGCGTACCCTGACGCGTCGACATCGCCTGTAGGAATTGCGGTAATCAAACGGGCGCCGACATATCGGGCTGTGGCGTGAAACCGCCAACGTTGCGTCGCGGCCCAGTCCAGGGTGATGCCACCCATGTGCTCGGGACGCCTGCGAAGTGGTCCGGAGGGGCTTGCTATGTCTGACCACGTCCCGTCGATGGAGAGCCCGAGGCTTGACGACAGCTCCAGTCCGGTTCGGATCTGTACGCCATCGACATCGATTCGGCCCTTGTTCACGTTCGTGAAGGACTCGAAATCGAAATCCACCAGATTGTCGTAACGGCTCCGAAATGCCGTCAGGACGAATTCAATTCCGTTTCCCAAAACGTGTGTATACCCGGCTTCGGCGCTGCGCGCAGTCTCGGCGATCAGATCGGGATTGCCGACAAGCGGATTTCCCAGCGCGAAAAAACTGGGCAGCTTGTAGCCGCTGCCTATCTGCATCCAGATTCGGCTGCCTTGATCGGACACTGCCCGGGACAGGCCGAACTTCCCGGACAACTGTCCATCGACGTCGCCATCATCCCACCGCAGGGCGAGCGTTGACGTGAGTCCGCCGTTCCACTGCTTGCCGATCTCCGCAAAGGCGGACGACACGGAGCGGCTCATCTCAAATGGACTGGGGATCACGGCGAAACCTAGGTCAACCGCCCCCCGATCGCTGGCATCTTCGGCAATGAAATCGACGCCGCCGACTACGCCGACATCCAACGGCAGGTCAATGCGATTGACCCACATGAACTGCCGCCTCTCGTAGTTTGTAATCGATGTGAACGCGGGCTGGCCGTCCAGAACACCCGGCGCGACCGCGGGAACCGCAGCGTTGTCACGCAGCCTGGTACCGCTGATCAGGACTTCGGATTGCCAGGACTCCGTCACCGACCAATTGCCGATGAAAGCAGCGGACAGTTCATCCCCATCCGCCACTTCTAGCTCGCTTGAAACGGAGAACTGCGGACCCCCGCTGACCTCTGGGAAACTGGACCGGTCGCGCTGCACCTGGCGCAGATTGAATTCCCACGATCCGCTGTCGCCGAATCTGCCTGTAAGGCGCGTTCCGAGGCTGTCGAGGCGTATCGAAGAACCGTAGATTTCATCGCCGCCATCCAGCGATGAACCGCGAATATTCCACTCCAGATCGTCGCCCAGTTCGAACGAGGCCCCGGCGCCGACTCGCCAGTCGTGGACACTGCCCGCTTCCAGAAAGACGTTGGCCGAACCGGGGTCGGGCCATGCAGAACGAATGTGGATGACGCCTGCCATTGCGTCGGCTCCATACACGGCGGACATGGTGCCCGATGCAACGTCGACCCGGTCGATCTCATGGGAACCAAGCATGGAGAAGTCATAGGATCCGCCACGTGTATTGGACGGATTGTTCAGACGGATACCGTCCACGTATACCACCGTGAAGTTCGACTCCGCCCCTCGCAGGAAGATCTCCGAAACGCCTCCGGCCCCTCCCGGACGGCTGACCGAAAAACCGGGCAATCTCTTGAACAATTGTTCGGAGTCCACGGGCCGCATCGCCAGGTTTTCGGTGCCGACGGTGGAAACGCTCTCACCGATGGCAAACCTGTCCTCGTCGAGGCGCGTCTCGACTACGACAATTTCCTCAAGATCGGTGGCGTCGCCGACTTCCTGGGCCAGCAATTCGGTATTCGCGAACACACCGGCTGCCAGCGCGCTTAACCAAGTGACGGTGCAAACATTGGGTTGCACGGCAGATTCCCTACCCTCGCTTCGACTTGGTCCTGCGTCACATGATATACGGTCGCAATCCGAGCGCAGTCACGCTCTCGACTATTGTCGTTGGAAAACTGCTGGGTCAGCCGATCAGCGCTGATCGACCGGTACGTAATCCCGCTGGGCCGGTCCGATGTAGAGTTGCCTTGGTCGGCCGATCCTCGACTCCGGATCGCGCACCATCTCCCGCCAGTGCGCCACCCAGCCCACGGTTCGGGCAATGGCGAACATCACGGTGAACATGGATTTCGGGATCCCCAGCGCCCGGTAGATGATGCCCGAGTAGAAATCCACGTTGGGATAGAGGTTCTTCTCGACGAAGTACTCGTCACTGAGCGCAATCTGTTCCAGCTCCAGCGCCAGTTCGAACAGCGGCCCGTCCTGACTGGCGTCGAGCTGCTCCAGCAGCCGGTGGCACATCTTGCGAATGATGGCCGCGCGCGGATCGTAGTTCTTGTAGACGCGGTGCCCGAACCCCATCAGCCGGAACGGATCGTTCCGGTCCTTGGCCTTGTCAACGAAATGCCGGATACGGCTGGAATCGCCGATCTCCTCCAGCATGTTGATCACCGCCTCGTTGGCGCCGCCATGTGCCGGCCCCCAGAGCGCGGAGATCCCCGCGGAGACCGCCGAATAGGGATTGGTGCCGGAGCTTCCCGCAAACCTTACCGTGGACGTGCTGCAATTCTGCTCGTGGTCGGCGTGAAGAATAAAGAGCAGGTCCAGCGCTTGCGCCGCGACCGGATCGACATCGTACGGGGCCGGCGGAACCGAAAAGAACATGTGCAGCAGATCGCTGCAGTAGTCCAGTTGGTTCTTCGGATAAACGAAGGGCTGCCCCAGTGAATGCTTGTAGGCCGCCGCCGCAATCGTCGGAATTTTGGCAATGATGCGGTGCGCAAAGATGTCGCGGTGCCTGGCGTTCTGAATGTCCATGCTGTCGTGGTAAAACGCCGACATGCAGGCAACGATGCCCGAAACCATTGCCATGGGATGGGCGTCGTGGTGAAAGCCGTTGAAGAATCGCAGGAACGACTCATTGAGCATCGTGTGAGTGCGAATGGACCAGTCGAACTCTTCCAGTTCGCCGGCATCTGGAAGCTCCCCGTAGAGCAGCAGGTAGGCCACTTCGATGAAAGTCGACTGCTCGGCCAGCTGCTCGATGGGATAACCGCGGTAGTGCAGGACCCCCTGCTCGCCGTCGATGTAGGTTATGGTGCTGGAGCAGGAGGCGGTGGCGCCGAAGCCCGGGTCGTAGGTGAATACGCCGTGATTCTTGTAAAGCTGAGAAATCTCAAGAACGTCCGGTCCGGCGGTTCCGGAGCGCTTGCGCAACTCCATTTCCGCGCCGGTACTGGCTTCAACCAGACTGTAGCGCCTTTCGCCCATACGTCGCACCTGTTCCTTCGGAATTGTTTGACCGTCCTCGGCCGGATAGGCCTTGGTCGCGGCGTATGCGCTTCACACCGGCAAGAAAGCCGTCAAGCGCATAAGAGCTTTACAGTATAGCAGGCTACGGCGCCCCGAGGGGGCTGTAATCGCGTGAACTTAAGTTAATTATTGTCGCTCGCGCGCAACAGATGAGCGGCTGTAGCGCCGGCGGAACTTGTCAACGCGTCCGCCCGTGTCCACGATCTTCTGCGTGCCGGTATAGAACGGATGGCATGCAGAACAGATTTCCACACGCAGGTCCTTGCCCAGCGTGGAGCGGGTAGAGAATTCGTTGCCGCAGCCGCAGGTTACATTGATGTCGGCGTAGGCTGGATGGATGTCGGCTCTCATGGTCGGACGGTCAAATGGGGAGGCGCGAGATAATAATGCCCTCGATGCCACAAGACAAGCCACGCCAGGACTAACCGGCGTTCGCTTGCTCGCGCAGCGCCTGTTCGATCTGCGCCAACGCCTGTCCCCGGTGGCTCGCGCGGTTCTTGACCTCGGCCGGTAATTCCGCCGCGGTGGCGCCCAGACGCGGATCGAAGAAGACGGGGTCATATCCGAAACCCGATTCGCCACTGGGTTCCCGGCAAATATAGCCATGCCACTGCCCCGATCCCACCAGGGGCATCGGATCGTCCCAACGCGTCAACGCCACTACCACGCAACAAAACCGCGCCCCCCGCCGTGAGTCGGGTACATCCTTCATCAATTCAAGCAGCTTGGCGATGTTGGCGCGCGCGCCGCCACCGGCAAAACGCGCCGACCGAACGCCGGGCGCTCCGTCCAGGGCGTCCACGGCCAAACCGGAGTCGTCCGCAATGGCGGGCAGCCCGGTAGCGGCGGCCGCGTGCCGTGCCTTGAGCAACGCATTTTCCAGAAAACTCCGGCCGGTTTCTTCGGGCGACTCAAGGCCAAATTCGCTTCTCGAAACCAGCACAATGCCGGTCGGTGCGAGCAATGCCTCAAGTTCCGAAAACTTGCCTGCGTTACCGCTGGCGAAAACCCAGCGGTCGGATCGCTGCATCACCGCTTCAGGACCTCGGTTTGCGCCGCAAGTAGCTGGCGCGTCCCTTTCGAAGCCAGATCCAGAAGCCGGTCCAGTTCCTCCCGTCGGAAGGCATGTCCCTCTGCCGTTCCCTGTACCTCGATGAACCCGCCGGCATCATTCATCACCACGTTCATGTCCGTCTCGGCTTCGGCGTCCTCGGCGTAGTCCAGGTCCAACACCGGCTCGCCCCGGTAGATCCCCACCGACACGGCGGCGATCTGGCCGTGAATCGGATCCATTTTCAGCTTCCTGGCCTGCAGGAGCCTCTCCACTGCGAGCGCCAGCGCCACGTAGCCCCCGGTAATGGCGACCGTTCGCGTCCCTCCGTCCGCCTGCAGGACATCGCAGTCGATGGTAATGGTGCGCTCGCCCAGGGCGGAACGGTCGACCACCGCTCGCAGACTCCGGCCGATCAACCGCTGGATCTCCACGGTGCGGCCATCCTGTTTTCCGCGCACGGCCTCCCGAAAATGCCGGGTATGGGTGGCGCGCGGCAACATGCCGTATTCGGCCGTCACCCAGCCTTCGCCGCGACCCTTGAGAAACCGCGGCACGCGTGTTTCCACGCTCGCCGTGACCAGCACCCGGGTACCGCCGTATTCGGCGAGAACGGCGCCCTCCGCGTGGGCCACGAAGCCCGGGACGAACCGGACAGTGCGCATTTCGTCCGGCTCGCGACCGCTGGGCCTGAGCGGCGACTCATCCTTCATTTCAGAACCTCGCGTGGGTGGGGGGCGTATCCTAACCCGCAAGTCCCTTGAGGCGAGTCTTCCGGATGTGTCCTGCCAGTGACTGAGTGCGTCAGCGAACCGCGATCGGGCGCACCGGCGAGCCGGTCGCGCCCTTGATCCTGATGGTCAGGTTGAGAAACAGGAATTCGTACACCTCATCCCGGGCCACGTCCTTCAATTCCATGTTCTCAAGCAGAGGGATACCCTCCCCCAGAAACAGCGTGTGATGTACATTTCCCGAAGCCGTGGGCGGCATGATCTGAACGCAGCAGCTATCTCCGCCTACCATCGACGGCCGACGGGTGACCAGCCAGCGGGCAACTTCTCCGCCAATGCCGGGCGATCCCTCGTTATCGCCGGTGCCGACGAAGGAGTCGTTGTACCGGGATGGATTCGACCAGTTGACCGACCACCCGTAGTGGAACAGGACGGCATCTCCCTGCTCGATGGTGTCCTCGCTCATGCCCTGGCGTTCCAGGGCGCCGAGCACATCGTCCAGGGTCACTTCGTAGTCGGGCGGCAAGGTCGGCACATTCTTGTAAGCCGCGATGTCGATCAGAATCCCGCGCGTGATGAAGGGCTTCATGTGCTCCACGCCAAGTGCCTCGACGCCGCCGGCTCCTCGATTGCCGCTGGTCAATTCGCGCTCCGTGAAACCGTTATAGAACACGGTTTCAAACGCGCCGTCCTCCATCTGCACGCTTCGACCCATGTGCGAGAGTGCATCGAACTGGGTGCCCATCTGGCCGATGTGGCCGTTGAAGTACTCCTGGTGAACGACGCCTGCATCGGCGCTGGTCGGCGGTGCGGCGGGTGTCACGTTGAGATAGTAGGGCCGTATGCCGTAGGAAGGCATGCTCGCCTCGTAGAGGTGGCCGAGTTCGTAGGTCTGGCCGGTCTGTGGAATCAGAAGCGCCCGGAGGATTTTCTCGGGCGTCACGTAATTCGATGCGCCCGCCTGATCGTCCGGGCCATGCGGCGATGGCCACCAGGGCCCCTCCTCGCGGGATTGAGCCACACCCGACACGGGAAACGCCGACGTCAGCACAAGCGCCATTGCAGCGAAGGTCAGGACGACCGCACCAGGAAAGCTTCGATAACGTCTCATGGGAGATTCTCCTTTTTGTCCTATATCGCCTGGAGACATTGCGTAGTGCATGTCTCCTCGACACTATAGATGCGCCTTCGAGTTACCGCGACTCACCTCGCAAGCGCCGGGCAACCTGCGACTGGATTTTCGTTGTTCCATCCAGTCGTCCCACCGACTGACCATGGAGGCTTGCATAAATCGAATTGATTATTGTTATTGCTGTTAAGATGCATAGTTTATAGATGCAGCGTACAGGCGGTGGGACCATGAGACTCAGGGGCCTGGACCTGAACCTGCTGATTGCGCTCGACATTCTCCTGGAAGAGCACAATGTCTCCAGGTCCGCCGAGCGGATGCACTTAAGCCAACCCGCGGCCAGTGCGGCGCTTGGCAGGCTGCGCAAGTATTTCAATGACGAATTGCTGGTCCTCCACGGCAAGCGCATGATCCCAACCTCGTTTGCGCAGAACCTGGCGCCGGAAGTCAAGCGCATTCTGGCGCAGGTCGACGGCATGATTGCCACATCCAGTGCATTCGATCCCGGTACGTCCGAACGCACCTTTCGCCTGATGGGATCGGACTACGTCACCACGGTACTGATTACCCCGGTCGTTGCCCGGATGAACAGCATCGCGCCAAACGTCACGCTGGATGCCCGTCTTCCCAGCGACAAGGTGCGGGCGGAATTCGAGCATGGCGAGGTTGACCTGGTATTGGTCCCGGAAGAATATCTCTTGTCGGATCATCCAGCCGAACAGATTCTGGAGGAACGCTACGTCGCATTGGGCTGGAGTCGCAATCCCGTTTTCGAGAGCACGTTGACGGTCGATTCGTTCCTGGACTGCGCCCACGTCGCCGTTGCGTTAGAGGCGGAACGCAACCTTTCCTTCGCGGACCGCCAGCTTGAGTCGTTGGGATACCATCGCCGCATTGCCATGTTCGCGCCGATTTTTTCGGCCGTTCCGCGGATGCTGGTAGGTACCAACCTCCTCGCGGTCATGCCCGAGAGACTGGCTCGGACGTTTCTGGCAATGATGCCGCTAACCGCCGCCGCGCTGCCAATGGAATTTGCGGCCATGCGGGTAATGATGCAGTTTCATACCGCGCGTTCCGGCGATCAGGGTCTGAAATGGCTTCGTGAACAATTTCACGATACTGCAAGCGCCCGCTAATGAGTCAGACCTGCGGCCAGGAACCGTTACGTCATGCGCTTGCGGCCAGCGCGAAATACTGCTGGCGCTCACGTTGATAATCACCCGGCGTCAGGAAGACGTCGTCTATCAATAAAATTTATCCAAAGTCATTTGTAGATTTGATTTGCTTATGTAAGCGGATTCGAGGATATTACGCTCATGGCTTGATTTCCAAGTTCGCATTGAGATTGAAGGCACGAGTTCGAGACAAGAAGAAGCCGTGGATAGTCGGGGGAGGCACGTGCTGTTTACCGATCTGCAGATCATGGCGCCGATACCTTTCGGCAACGTCCAACTAGAGGCAGGAGGCTCAGAACGAATGACGATCCATGAGTGCGCCAGGTCGTCTTTGTTGTCATTTGCGGCAACAGTCCTGTGCATGGCGAGCGTATCCGCACAGGGTCAGGAACGCGACGCAGACGCAGCCACGACTCAGGTGCTCGAATCGGCGCAAGCACTGGGCGGCCTGGGCGCGATCCGGGCTATCGAGCGAATGAGGCTGTACGGCTACGCACAGGAAGCCGACGGCTTCGGGTCCGGAAATGCTTCAGGCTCCCCGCACGCGCCACAAAAGTACAACGCCCACAATGACTTGCAAAGAATCTGGGACTTCGCGAACGATCGCTACCTGGAACGCCAGCGAGGGTATTTCCTGTTCCCGTTCGCCTCGTCCCTGGTCTATCGCTATGCGTTGAACGTCAACGCGCTCGACGGCGACATTGCCTATACGATCGGGGGCGGTTTCAACGTCACCAATCCCGACCAGCCGCGTCGAACCGACAACGTCCGCGAGTTGCAAATGTGGAGCCTCGGCACGAACCCCGTGGCGGCGGTTCGCGCCGCGCTCGGGGACGGTTCCACGCTTGGCAACATACACGTGGAGGCGGAAGATACCCTGCTCGTTGACGTCGCACTCGCAAGCGGGGAGGAGTTCACTATCGGATTCGAATGGGCAACGGATCTGCCGCGTTTCGTGCGCTGGTCGGGTCCCAACCATTACCTCGGAGAAGTTCGCTACACGACGTGGTTCACGGGCTACGTTCCCTATGACGGAATCATGCTGCCGCTCGGAATCGTGACCAACTGGGACTGGCGCGACATCGACGTGTACAAGATCTATGGCGAGGGCTGGATAGTGAATGGCGAGATCCCGAACCTGGCCGCGCCCGAGTCGGTCCGGGGGACGGTCATGCAGCCGCCCGAAAGGGAGCTTCAAGTCGAGGCAATCGCGGACGGGATCTGGCGTATATCCAACGGCACCACGGTCGTCGAGTTTGCCGATCACTTGTTGGTATTCGAGCTGGGCGGCTTCGGTTACGACGATGACACGCTACCGGTCATCGAGCTTGCACGCTCCCTGGTTCCGGACAAGCCCCTGACGCACTACATCGCATCCCATCACCACGACGACCACAGCTCGGGCTTGCGCACGGCCGTTGCCGAAGGCCTTACCGTCATATCGCACCGCGCGAACGAGGGAATCTACCGGGAAATCGCATCGAGGCCGGCGCCCAACTTTCCCGATGCCCTGCATCGGAACCCGCAACCGTTCCGATTCATCGGTGTCGCCGATGGGCATTTGCGCCTACAGGACTCGGAGCGAACTCTGGACATCTACCATGTCCTGGGTCACAACCACATGGCCGACGCGGTATTTGCCCACGACCCGGACGCCAGGGTCCTGATCGAGGCGGACATTGCGCCTGCGGTCGAATGGCAGTGGTGGGCCGATGCCTACGTTCAGAACCTCGAGCACTACGATCTCGACGTGGAAACCGTGTCATCCAATCATTTCGGTGTCATGACGCACCAGGAAATGCTGGATTTCCTCGCGCCGGGCCGGATACGCGTTCAGGAAAATTGTGTCGAGCAGGCCGAAGCGGGCATTTACAGAACGGGGTGCCCGCCGTTTTTTCCGGAAGGCGATCTGATCGAGGGGATGTCCGAATACTTTGAGCCGCCGTTTGAATGACGACGGGTACAATCGATGCGGGAAGTGGCGCATCCTCCGGATCGACGAGAGGGCCTGTTGACGCTATCCGAGCTGGCACTGTGGGTCATGGAGTGAGCGAGAAAAGATGAAACATGCAACCGAAAGCACTGTCGCCCTGGTGTCCGTGGTGCTGAGCACGCTTCTCGCCAATGGGGCACTGGCGCAAAAAGACATCTCCGGACACTGGACGCAGACGAACTCCGAGCAGCGATACAGCGATACGGGCATCGGCAACTACAGCGGCTTGCCCGTCAACGAGGCCGCACGTATACGGGCCGATACCTGGAGCCCGGAACGGCTCTTCATGCCCATCCACCAGTGCGAGCCGCATCCGGCGCCCTATACGCCGGTCGGCCCCGCCGGCCTGAGGATTCAGGCAGTCATCGACCGCAGAACCCAGGAAACGATCGCCTGGCGAATGGCGGCGCACTGGATGGAAAATGAGCGCACTGTCTGGATGGACGGTCGGGAGCATCCGCCGGAGTGGGCCCAGCATACCTGGAACGGGTTCTCCACGGGCGAGTGGAACGGCGACATGCTCTCGGTGACCACGACGCATCTCAAGCAGGCATGGATCCGCCGTAACGGGGCACCGCAGAGCGACCGCGCGGTGCTACGCGAACACTGGGTCGTCAACGACGATGTACTGACGCTGGTTACGGTACTGCAGGATCCGGTCTACCTGACCGAACCCCTGATCAGATCGATGACCTGGGTTCGCAATCCGGGCTACCTGATCGGCTCCTATACCTGCCATATCACGGCGGAAGTCCTTTATCCGCGCGGGTACGTACCCTTCAACCTCCCTGGACAGAACACCATGCTCATGGACAACGAACCGGCCCGGTGGGGCATGCCGCAGGAAGTGATTCGCGGCGGCGCCCGCACACTGTTGCCGGAGTACGCCGAAGAGATGAAGACGTATCTCCAGGAGCGTGGGCGGTGACGGGCGCGCGCCCGCAACCGGCCGAGCCGGCATTGTCAGGTCGTTGCAGCACCAGGGATTGCATGACGATTTCGATTCAATACACGCGTGTCGCCGGGCGCTGGCTCCTCGGCGGCATCCCGGTGTTCCTTTGCGCCTCCGCCGCCGCGCAGATTCATCTGGATCCCGAGCCGCATATCGTTCCGGAGGTCTATCTCGACACGCAGGCGGCGCTCAATGCGATCAACGCGAATGCCACGCTGCAGTTCTTCCCGGTGAGCGGCAACGTCTATCTGCTCGGCGATCCCCGCGGCGGCACCAATGTCACGGTTCAGATCGGGGACGAGGGTGTCCTGGTGGTAGACAGCGGCTCGGCCGAGCATGCCGCCGAAACCCTCGAGATGGTCCAACGTATCTCGACCCAACCGCTTCGCTATCTGCTCAACACCACGGGGCTGCCCGCCTACACGGGCGCCAACGACCAGCTTGGTGAAGCCGGACTGGGCTACGAGGGTGTTGGAGCACGCGGCCTCGGGCGCACCAGCGGCATTTCGCACGAGAACGCCATGATCATGATGGCTTCGAATGCCGACCCGCCGAACACCGGCGCCGGCTATCCGAACCTGGCTTTCTTCAATATGCATCAGCCGATTTTCTTCAATGGAGAAACGATCGACATCTTCCATCAACCCAACGCAAACACGAACACCGAAGCCATCGTCGTATTTCGAAAATCCGACGTGGTGAGCGCAGGACCCCTGTTTCTGACCACGACCTACCCCGAGATCTATCCGGAAGAAGGCGGAACCATCGACGGGGTGATAGAAGCGCTGAACAGGATTCTCGACATCACCAACACGCGCAAGAACCAGGAGGGCGGCACGATGGTGATCTCCGGTGAGGGGCGTATCACGGATGAAGCGGGTGTTGCCGAATACCGCGACATGCTGACCATAATCCGGACGCGCATCGCCCACTACATGGAGCAGGGCATGTCGCTGGACGAAATCCGGGCCGCGCGACCCACCATGGACTACGATGTCCGCTATGCGGCCGAGGACGGGCCGGCTGCCCCGGAAAACTTCGTCGAGATCATCTACGACCACCTGCTCCAAACTCGCGGTGATCGGTCATGAAGACAATCGTGGGCACCAGGCAAACCACGGGACCGTTGTGCGCCGCAGTTCTGGCCGCTGTCGCGGTCATCGCCGCCGGAGGTCGGGCGCAGGCCCAACAGGGCATGGGCGGTATGTCGGCCGAACCGGTCTCGGCCAGGGTAGCGGCCGAGCAGCACTTTGATCTGACCGGGTATTGGGTACCCATTATCACGGAGGACTGGCTCTCTCGTATGGTGACACCTCCCATCGGCCATATCCCGAGCGGAGAATTCAGCCAGTTTCTGCGACTGACCGACGCGGCTGTCGAGGAGGCGATGAACTGGGCCCCGGAAGCGGACGCCGCAGCCGGGATGGAGTGCAAGTCCTTCGGAGTCGGGCACATCATGCGCATGCCGACACGACTCCATATCACCTGGGAAGACGACGACACACTGCGAATTGACACTGATTACGGCGAGCAGACCCGACTGCTTCGATTCAGCCCCACCGAGGCGGACGCTGCCCGCGATCAGAGCACCTGGCAAGGCCATTCAGTCGCATCCTGGGAAGCGCAGGGACATCGACGGGGGTTCGTGCCCGAACCGCCCAGCCGCCCCGGCGTGCTGCGGGTCGAGACCGAGGGGATGCGCGCGGGCTACATCAGCCGTAACGGCATTCCCTACAGCGAACGCGCAACCATGCGCGAGTTCTTCGTGCGTCACGATGATTTCGGCGATGAATGGTTTACGGTCACCACGATACTTGAAGATCCCGAGAATCTGGCGCAACCGCACGTCACGGCAACGCACTTTCGTCGCGAGGCGGATGACGAGCGATGGAATTCGCGGCCATGCGAAATCGTGCCACCCTTTTCAACAAGCTCAAATGGAGAGTAACTCCATGAAATTCGGAAAGTATTCTGTACTTGTCGTCGCTGTGTCGTTCGGCGCCTCGCTGCTCGGTCTGCCAGCTTCGGCCCACCACTCCTACTCGGCCACCTATGACCCGGAGCGCCTGATCACGATCGAAGGCCAACTCGTCTCGTTCACGCTGCGCAATCCGCACACCATGGTCTTCGTGCTTGCAGAAGACGAATCGGGGGCTACGCATCGATGGGCGGTCGAATGGGGCGCGGCGACTCTGCTGCGCGGCGAGGGAATTGATGGCGACACGCTGAAGGCCGGCGATCACATCGTCGTTACGGGACTGCCGGGGCGGCAGGAGAGCGCACGCCGCATGCTCCTGCGCGCGGTCGAGCGGCCGTCGGACGGGTGGAGCTGGGACGGCGAGTTCGACTGATCCTTGCCGACAGCAGTATTGGAAACGCCGCTCGTGGCTGACGAAATAGTTACGGTCCTCGTACGTCCGATCAGGTCGTCGTGCTACCCAACCGCTGCCCCGGACCGATCAACCTGAGCAGGAGGCAACGGTGAGCGGCGCACAAGACCTGCGGTCCAGGTGGGAACTCACATTTGGCGGTGTTGCCACCGCCTCGGCCAGCGTCGTCGGGCTGTCTTTCGGGCCCAGCGTCATCGGGGTGCTGTCGTTCGGCGTCTTCATTCGCCCGATCGAGGACGCTTTCGGCTGGTCGCGGGTCGACGTGTCGGTAGCGCTCACGATCATCACGTATGCGATCCTGCTGGTATCGCCCATTCAGGGCGCGCTGGTGGACCGCTTCGGTTCGCGGCGGATCGTGCTCACTTCCATACCCATGTTCGCCCTGGCCGTGGCAATGTTCTACTTCCTGCCAGCGAACCTGCTGGTCTTCTATGTGCTCGCGGCACTGATTCCCATACTCGGATTCGGCCTGTTGCCCCTTTCATATCTGCAGGCCGTGAGCCGCTGGTTCGACCGCCGTCTCGGGATCGCACTCGGCATCGCCAACTCCGGGATCGGCGTCGGCAGCACGGTGGTTCCACTGATTGCCAGCGCGTTGATGCTCGCCTACGGCTGGCGCGAAGCCTTTCTCGGCCTCGCCGCCATCGTACTTCTGGTCACGTGGCCGGTGGCGTACTTCGGCCTTCGCGAGCCGGGCACAGGCACACAATCCGGTGCAGCGCCCGGATCCAGCGGCACGCCGACATTCGGGTTGACCCTTGCCGAGTCGGCAAGACAGCCGGCTTTCCGGATTCTCATCGCCGTGTTCCTGGTGCTGGGGCTGTCCACAACCGGGCTCATCACCCAGTTGGTGCCCATGCTGATCGATGCCGGCTGGTCGCCGGCCCGCGCCGCAGGCGTCATGTCCATTTTCGGCGCAGCGATGATGATTGCGAGAATCGGTGTCGGCATCCTGATCGATTACGTCTTCGCGCCGCTGGTCATGATGGTCATTACGCTCGGAGCCGCGCTCTCCTGTTTGCTCTTTGCCACGATGCCGGCGGCCGCGTTCGTGAGCGCGGCGTTGCTCGGGTTCCTGGTCGGCGCCGAGTTCGATGTCCTCGCGTTCCTGATCAAACGTTATTTCGGCACGATCGCATTCGGCAAGCTGTACGGAATCATCTTTGCCGCCTTTCAGCTTGCCTCGGGCATCGGCATCACCGGGTTGTCGATGAGCCAGAGCCACTTCGGCGACTACACGGTGGGACTGTACGTTTTGACCGGCCTCCTGGTCGCGTGCGCGTCGATACAGACACTATTGGGATCTTACAGGTACGGCCCAGTCTCGGGGCCGGTGAAATCGGGAGAAAGTTGATGTCGGAGACGATGGAAGGGGAAATCCAATCGGTACAGTCGGGCGAATGGCCCCGATGCGATTATGGGCGCGCACCGGAATTCACCGGATTCATTGAAGAAAAGGATGTCACTGTTCCCATGCGTGACGGCGTCAGTCTCTCGATTGACATCTATCGTCCCGACACCCCCGAAAAATTGCCGGTGCTGCTGGCATTCGCGATCTACAACAAGGATCTGCAGGGGCCTGCGGTCAGCGATTCGCTGCCTCCGCAACCGGCCTGGTCGACGTTGTGGACCGGGCCGCTCGAAGCCGGCGATTCGCGTTTCTTCGCGTCCCGTGGATACGTGCACGTCATCGGCTCGCCGCGCGGCGTCGGCAAGTCGGGAAGCGGCGGCGACCGATGGTGGGATTCCTACGACCTGATCGAATGGATCGCGGAACAACCCTGGTGCGACGGCAATGTCGGTATGGTCGGGATTTCCGGCTTCGGGGCCGAGCAATTGCACGTCGCCAAGCAGCGGCCGCCCCACCTCAAGGCGATATTTCCGCTGGACTCGCGCGGTGCCTTCGGACCGTTCGGAGGCTTTCGCGACGAGTACCCGGGCGGCGTCATACACCTGTTCCGCTTCCTTATCGGAATTTATTCCGCCTTTCATCAGAACCGGGGGGCGCCGGGAGAACTGCCTCCCGAGAAAGAGGAACTCTGGCGCAAGGCCATGGAGAATCCCGACTATCGCATGTACCCGCACCTGTACAACGTGGTCGCCCAGAAGGGTCAGCACATGCCGCCCTTCTTCGAACTGCTGATCAATCCGTACGACAACGCAGCGGCCGTAGAGAAAAGCGAGGCCGAATTCGCGAACATCGATGTACCGACTCACACCGGTTCCGGGTGGTATGCATACACCTACAAGACGCATCTGAACGGCTGCCAGACATGGTTTGAGCGAATCAATGCGCCCAAGAAGCTGACGCTGGGCGGCCCGGCCCACCTTGAACGCCCTTTCCGCTCCTATCACAGGGAAATGCTCCGCTGGTACGACCACTGGCTCAAGGGGCTGGATACCGGGCTCATGGACGAACCGCCGGTCAAGGCCTGGGTCATGGGCGCGAACAAGTGGCTAACCGCGAAGGATTGGCCGCTGCCGGAAATCCGCTGGACGAAGTTCTACCTGAATAGCTGGGAACGCCTGACCGACCGGGAATTCACGTCGGGCAGCGTCGACGATGCGATCCCGCCGGATACCTTCGTTCAGATGCCGCCGACCCACACTAACCGGGTCCAGAGGCTCCAGTACCTGACGGACCCGCTGTCGGAGGACATGTTGATCGTGGGTCCGTCCGCGCTGCATCTGTTTGCCGAGATCGACCAGGAGGATACGAACTGGATCGTGGCGCTCAACGACGTGGGACCGGATGTCTCGGTCATGTCGGCACGCGAAGGCGAGCGCGAAAGGCCGGCGGACACGCCCAAACGGGAACTCACGCGCGGCTGGCTGAAGGCGTCGCATCGCGCCCTCGACGACGCCCGCTCCAGGCCGGGCCGGCCCTGGCACCCGCTGACCAGGGAAGCTCAGGTTCCGGTTACGCCGGGCGAGATCGAGGAATACGCCATCGGCATCACCTCGACGGCCAACCTGTTCCGCAAGGGACACAGGCTTTCGGTCGACATCATGTGCCTGGACCTTCCGACCGGTGTGGGTGGCGCGACGAATGTCGAATACGTGCCGTATCACATCTGCAGCAGCAAGACGACGGTGCATCGCATCTATCACGATACCAAGCGCCCATCGCATCTGCTCCTGCCGGTCGTGCCGTTGAGCTCAGTCAAGTGGTTGTAGAAGGCCCGCTCGCCCGTCAGCGGATCGGGCCATCGTCAACAAGTGAGAGGAAACAGCAATGAGCCTGGGAATTCGAAGGGTCGTCACCGGTTTCGACGAGAACGGCAAGGCGGTCGTGCAACATGACGATGTACTGGAGGGCGTGTCGCCCTCCGATCGCGTCACGCTCGGCAACATCTGGACGACGGACGATTTTCCCATGCCCATCGACAGCGGAAACGACCGTGGCGCCGTGAAGATTCCTCGCGAACCGCCCCCCAGGCATTCGGTTTTCCGTATCGTGAAGTTCGATCCGGGATACCCGCCCAACATGCACATCACGAAGTCCATCGACTACGCGGTCGTGATTTCGGGCGAGATCGACATGGAGCTTGACGATGGCGTGATGGTTCACTTCAAGGCAGGGGATGTGCTCGTGCAGCAGGCGACGATTCACGGCTGGCAGAACAACGGCACCGAACCCTGTGTCATCGCCTTCGCCATGATCAGTACGGAGGCGTGATCACGGTCCGGGCCGGGGCGCCCGCCGATTAATGCATAGTCGGCATCGGAAGCAAGAGGAGACCACGAGAATGCGAACAACAGTAATCAGCCCAGTCGTTCTGGGCGCCGCTTGCCTTGCGATGGGTTGCGCTGCGTTCGCGCAGGACGATGCCACCGAGCTTCTGCTCCAGCGCGCGGGCGAAGCGCTGGGAGGCCTGCAGCGGATCGAGAACATCGAAAACATCACGCTGTACGGCTACGGCCAATACGCGTACATGTTCGGCGGCGGCAACATCACTTCGTCTCCCTACGCGCCGATGAAGTGGATCGCGGCCAATGCGCTGCAACGCGTTTACGACCTCGAGAACAACCGGTTTCTGCAGCACGAGCACCGCAATTCCCTGTTCCCCTTCGGATCGGTCGCGATGGGTCACTCGTTTCAGTTGACGCGCCTCGCCCTTGACGGCGACATCGCCTTCAACATCGCCGAAGACGGCGCCGCGCAACGCGTCGGCGACACCGACGGCGGCGGAATCCGGTGGATCGACGGGCCGCACATGCGGCGAATGTGGATGATCAACAACCCGGTCGCCGCCGTTCGAACGGCCCTGGACGAGCGCTCAAGCGTTTCCCGGCCTCGCGTGGAAGACGGTTACCCGGTCGTCGATGTGATCAACGCCTCCGGGGACCGGTTCGCGATCGGGTTCGATCCCTACAGCAACCTGCCCGCCTGGGTCCGCTGGTCGAACCCCCATGACAATCTGGGCGAAGTCACGTTTACGACGCATTTCTCGGGATACGTCGCCTACGACGGCGTGAAACTGCCGCTCGGCTATACGACGATGATCGACTGGAGGGATGTGGCCTACTTCAGCATGATGGTCGACGGCTACACCATCGACGGCGATATCGTCGACCTGACCGCGCCGCCCGAGGTCCGCGAGACGCCGGAGCCGATACCGCAGGCGCCGGATGTTCAGGCCGAACTGGTTGCCGACGGCGTCTGGCGCCTGACCGGCGCCACCATGGTCGTGGAGTTCGAGGACCATCTGACGCTCTATGAGCTCGGCGGCGGCCGTACCGGCGCACAGGCACGGCTCGACGCTGCCGCGGCGCTGGTACCCGGGAAACGCCCCACGCAGCTTATCCTCTCGCACAATCATTTCGACCATATATCCGGGATTCGCATCGCAGTCGCCAACGGGCTGACGATCATCGCCCGGCGCGGCATGGACGACATGTTGAGGGAGCTTGCGGAACGACCCGCGCCCAACTACCCCGACGCGCAGGCCCTGAATCCGCAACCGTTGAAATTCATCCCGGTGGACGATCACCTGCGCCTGGAGGATAGCCGGATGACCATGGACATCTACCATGTTCTCGGCCACAACCACATGGCGGATGCGCTGTTCGCTTTCGTGCCGGAATCCGGGGTCCTGATCGAGGGCGACCTCGCCACCGCTGCCGAGGAGCTGCCGTGGTGGGCGGACAGCTACATGGACAACATCGACCACTACGGGCTCGATGTTAAAATACTGGCGCCGGTCCACAGCCAGGTCATGACGCACGAGGAAACGCTTCGGTACCTGGCACCCGGCCGCTTCCGTGTTCAGCAGCGCTGCGCCGAGCACGAGGCGCGAGGCGAGTATCTGCCCGGTTGCCCGGCGTTTCTGCCGCGCGGCGACTGAGCATGGCGATGATCGGAATCCAGTGCTGGAACCAACTGGCAATTGCGCAGCAGCGGCCGTCGACCCGACAGCATTGAGGAATTGAATAATGAACAAGATGTGTCCCGTGCTTGTGCGCACTGTCGCAGCGCTGCTGCTTCTGGCGCCGCCACTGCAGGCCCATCATTCGGTCAATGGCCAGTTCGATACGGAAGACCGGGTGACATTGACAGGTACGGTCAACCGCGTCGACTGGGTCAATCCGCATGTCTACGTCTACCTGGACGTCACCGACGAGGATGGCAGCGTGACGACATGGGGCCTGGAAACCGGGCCGACTGCCAGGCTGCGACAGGGCGGACTGACCCAGCTCGATCTGGCCGGAAAGCCCGGTGAACGGATCACGGCGCTTGGCATGCCCGCACGTCAGGAAGGCAACAACAGCATGTGGCTGATCAAGATCAGCTACGAGGACGGCAAGTACTACGTGCTCTACGGAAGCGCACTTTAGTTTTCAAGGATTTGTCGAATTTGGGGGGTATCCATGAACAGCAAGCAACACCTGGTTTTCTCGCTGACGACGCTGCTGGCCATGTTGGCCGTGTCGTCGAGTGCCAATGCCGCCGAGGGCGACGATGCGACGCCGCGCCTGCAGAACGGGCGAGTCGATCTTTCCGGTACCTGGGGGCCGGTTCCGGGCGCAGACTCCATCGCACAGGATCTCGGAGACGGTGGTGTCTGCATCTACGGCTGCGGGCAGCCAAGGGACAGATCGGCTGCCGATCGGCCCGTTTACAAACCCGAATTCCAGGCGACCGTCGCGGACCTTGAAGCCCGCCAGGTCGACGAAGATCCGAGTTTGGTCTGCCTGCCGCCCGGGGTCCCGCGAATCGGCCCGCCGGACAAGATCATGCAGAACGAGAACGAGGTCGTCTTTCTCTACGACGATCTCAACGGGTCATTCTGGCGGATCGTCCCTGTGAATGGGGCTTCGCGCCGGGATATCCAGCCTACCTACCTGGGCGATCCCATCGGCTGGTGGGAAGACGATACCCTGGTCGTGGAGACGGTCGGATTCAACGCCGACACATGGTTGACGGACGACGGTTCCTTCCACACCGAAAACCTGCGCGTGATCGAGCGCCTTTCCCGTGACGGCGACACGCTGCACTACCAGGCGATCGCTCACGATCCGGAGATTCTTGCGCAGCCGTGGGAGTTGAGGCCCCGGGAGCTGGTCCTGAGCGACTGGGAACTCGAGGAACCGGCACCGTGCGTCGAGAAATCGCTCGACTCCATGGTCGACCGATCGGTTCACCACGACAACGTTCGCTGACGACCGGGAACGGGCGTACGCAGCCGAAGGCCGGTTTTGTTCGGAAATCAGTTGTCGCCGCTGAACCAAACGACCGTCACGGCCGCGAACTTATAAAGGATGTTTATATATGACTAATCAATAAATTCATTTGAAGAGTAACAACAATCGGCGCTACTCTGCTGACTTAGCGACACACATGGTCAATCTGACCATGGTTGGTGGAAATCAAAGGGAAGTATAAGGGGGAAATCATGATACGCAAGTCGTTGTTCTTGGCCGGATTAGCCGGCATTGCACTCAGCCCGATCGCCTCAACGGTGCACGCTCAGGAAGGTGCCCGTATCGAGGAAGTCATCGTCACCGCGCAGCGTCGAGAGGAATCTCTGCTGGAGGCGCCAGTGACCGTCACGGCCGTATCCGGCGACATTCTCGAATCGCAGAACGTGCGTACGCTGACGGATCTGACAGTCTTCATTCCGGGCATGGAGATCCAGCCCGACGGTCCCCGGGTAGCCATTCGACTGCGCGGAATCGCAACCGCCGACGGCGCTCCCGCGGCCGAGAACATTGCGGCGCTGCATGTGGACGGTGTCTACATTTCGCATCGCACGGAACTCGAAGGGTATTTCTACGATGTCGCCCGGGTCGAAGCGCTGCCGGGCCCGCAAGGCACATTGTATGGCCGCAACACCGCTGCGGGCACCATCAACATCATCTCGAACCGTCCCGTCAACGAGCGTGCCAGTTCCACCGAGGTGGAGTTCGGCAACTACAACACCAAGCGGCTGTTCGGCATGATGAACGTTCCGCTCTCCGACGAGTTGGCGGTCCGTGCCGCATTCCAGTCAAGATCCCACGACGGGTACTTCGACAGTGGCATCGACGGGGAACAGACCACGTTCGGCAGACTCGGGATTCAGTGGAACCCTTCGGACCGCGTCTCCCTGTACACGAAGCTGGACTACGGCAAGATCTGGCGCAGAGGCATCGGCAACGGCATTCTGGGTTCGGTCAACACGACGGACGGCGATCGCCACGTCGCAACCTGGTACGACGGCGACCAGTGGTTCAACGATAGCGTCCGCTATCCGGAGGATTCTCAATACTACACGCCGCCGTTCTACGATTTCCGTGGCAACGAAATCGTCACGCGGCCGTTTTTTGGTCCACCCAGCTACTTGATCTACGATGCCAACGGCACGCCGATCGAACCGCGAATCTTCCTCAGCGGCATCGAGAATTCCATCCGTCGGCACGACCTGTGGGGCGCGATGACGGAACTCACTGTGGACATCACCGACAACATATCGCTGATCGCTACCGCGGCCCGCATCGAGGAAACGCCGCGCCCGGCCAACGCCAGTGTGAGTGGAAATCGTCCAGGCGCCCTTCACGCGGGTTACGGGCCCTATTATGGCGGCGTCGGGGCAGGACGCGAGAAGGGCGAACCGTGGTTAGAGCAGACGCTGGAGGTGCGCCTGCAGGGCACGGCAGCCGATCAGCTCGACTGGACGATTGGCTATTTCTACTGGGAGGATGACACCAACGAAAACAGCGACAATCCGTTTGGCATTGCCTTTCACGCGCCCATTTCGCTGGCGGAATCCAATGCCGTGTACGGACAGGTCACCTGGACGCCCTTGTTCAACGACCGCCTGCACCTGACCGCCGGCGGCCGGAAGACGGACGACTGGAAACAATGGGACTTCCAGGTCAACTTCTACAATGCAGTGACGGTGGGCGGCAGCGGCGGGCTGTTAACCCAGGAGTGGGACGATACGGACTACAAACTCGGTATCGCCTGGGATTTGGGTGAATCGTCAATGATCTACTCGAATCTGTCGACCGGTTTTCGCGCCGGTAGCTGGTTCCCCGGTCCGCTTCCGTCATACAACCCAGAATTTGTCGAAGCATTGGAAATCGGCTGGAAGGGATTGCTGTTGGACGATCGCCTGCAACTTGGCTTCGACGCCTACCGCTACGACTACATCGACGCCGCGATCCAGTTCGATTCGTTCAATACGATATCCATGAGGGATGAGATCGGCTACGGCAATCTGGGTAACGCGGAGGTCCTTGGCGCAAACCTGAACGGCAGACTGCTGGCGAGCGACAACGACATAGTCGAATTCAATATCGACCTTACGAACGCGGAAATTATATTCTTCGACTTTGAAAGCGTACTTGAGCGCTTCCCCACGCTGCCCAACGGCGACCCCCTTTATACGCTCGATGCAGTATTCAACTGGACCGGATTGGACCTGCCGAATACGACGCCCCTACGTGGTACCGTCGCATGGACACATACGTTCAACCTGGGCGGCGGCGGTACAGTCGACTCGAGACTGCAAGGCGTCTACAACGCCGGACGTTACTACAACTACCGGGAAGGATCGCGTGCGCAGTATGAATTCGATGGCCTGTACATCGACCCCTACACCACGCTTGACTGGAACGTCAGCTATCGACCGGTCGAAGCCGACTATCACCTCGGGTTCTATATCCGCAATCTGACCGACGAGCGCATCCCGAACTCACTCGGCAACACGCTGGCGAACCGAGGCACGCTCGCGCTGAATCCGCCGCCCAACGGTGACCAGAGATACCTGACGGGCACGTTGCGTCCGCCGCGCACGTTCGGGTTCCGTCTCGGTTACGAATTCTGAGCCGCAACCAGGGGAGCGGGCTTTTGTCCCGCTCCCCGGACTCGGCTCTCGATTCACATGGGCACGCGGTAATGCGCGTTCGTTGTTTGTCGCTTCAATGCCGTAGTGCGACAATGATTCAGACGCTATGCGATACAGTTCCGGTTTACAGAGTTCTCTGTTGACGCTTGCCTTGGGTGGCTTGCTGGTCACCTTGCAGGGCTGTAGCCCAAGCGGTCCCGGCGCGGCCGGCGGACCCCAGTCGGTCAACGTCCCCGATGTCGTGGACTTCAACTGGCACGTTCGCCAGATCTTGTCGAACAACTGCTTTCAGTGCCATGGCCCCGATGCGGCGGCGCGCCAGGCGGGACTGCGGCTCGACGACCCGGTGGTGGCAATGGCCGAGTTGCTCGAGTCGCCGGGCCGCCACGCCATCGTGCCGGGCGAACCGCGGCGCAGCATGCTGGTCGAACGGATTCGCCACGCCGACCCCGAGCAGCGCATGCCGCCGCTAGAGAGCCGCAAGAGCCTCTCCAGCGAGGAAATGGCGATTCTTGAGGCATGGATCGAGCAAGGAGCGCAGTACAAGCCGCACTGGTCGCTACTCGCGCCTCGGGCAGGCGAGCCCGAAGAAACACCCTTTGACAACACGGCGCGCAACGCCATTGATCACTACGTGTTCGCCGGGCTGGATACGGCAGGCCTCGCACCCTCCCCCGAGGCGGACGGGGAGACTTTGATCAATCGCGCCACACTGAGTTTGACGGGTCTGCCGCCGACACTCGATGAGGTCGATGCGTTTATCGCGGATACCCGTCCAGATGCCTTCGCGCGGCTCGTCGACCAGTTGCTGGAATCGCCGCGCTACGGTGAACGGATGGCAGCCGAATGGCTCGACGTGGCGCGCTATTCGGAGTCCGACGGTTTTCTCGACGATCTTCATGATCGTTTCTTCTGGCCCTGGCGCGACTGGGTCATCGAAGCATTCAACGAGAACATGCCCTACGACGAGTTCTCGCGCTGGCAGCTCGCGGGCGACCTGCTGCCGAAGCCTACCAGGGAACAGCTTCTTGCCACCGCGTTCGGGCGATTGGGCAAGCGCAGCACGGAGAACGGCATCATCGACGAGGAGTACCGTGTCGAGTACATGGCCGAACGAGGCGAACTCGTCGGCAGCGCCTTCCTGGGCCTCACCGTAGGCTGCGCCAGGTGCCATGATCACAAGTACGATGCGATCAGCCAGGCGGACTATTATTCGCTCGGCGCGTTCTTCAACAGCATAGACGAGCGAGGCTTCTACGCGCCGGGGCGAACCGGCCATTCAGTCGGTCCCACGCTGCTCTGGCCGGATGCAGAAACGGAACAGGCGCTTGCGGCTGTGCGCTCGGGGCTGGCGGAACTCGCCGAACGGGAGTCGCAGGCACTGATCCTTGCACGGTCTGAGTCTCAAACTCGTGCTGCGGCGCTGGCGGATGACGCGAACGCGCTCGCAGCCGAACTCGAGGCTTCGCTCGACGCCCGCCTGGTCGCGCACTATCCGCTGGACCGGGACTACCTGGGTTCGGTCGAACACCTGAAGCAGCCGAACGCCTTCGGGCCCGGCGTAGCCCTGCAGAACGGACTGGCCGAGGAGTTGCTCACGCTGTCACCGAGCGCAACGCCGGATATGCCCGACGCAGTATTCCAGGAAGCAGACCTCCGGCCGGGGCAACAGGGCGAGGCATTTTTCGTCACGGCCGATAACAAGGGATTTCTCGGCGCGGATGTCGGTTACTTCGAGCGCAGCGATGCATTCAGCATCGATCTTTGGATCTACGTCCCGGACAACCGTGATTTCACCGACGCAACCATCTTCAATCATCGCGATCACGGCGTATTCGTCAGCGACACCGGTTATACGCTCAACATCGAGGGCGAGCACCTGCGCTTCGATCTCATTCACCTGTCGCCCAACAACATGATTAGCGTCTACGCGGGCGATCCCGTGCCTCGCGGCGCGTGGTCGCACGTCACGGTGACCTACGATGGTTCCAGCAGCGCGCGGGGCGTCAGCCTGTACCTGAACGGCGAGACACTGCCCCTGGAGGTCCACAAGGACAACCTCTTCCGTACGATACTTCCCACGACCGGCATCGGCGCCGCCGGTTTCGATGCCGCCTTCTATGGGTTCGCCTTCGGACGCCGATTCCGTGCCGAGGTGTTTACCGGAGGCGCCGTGGACGAGATCCGCGTGTTTGACGCAGCACTTACTCCGCTGGAGGTCGAGTTCCTGCATAACGGTACGGCTGATTTCGCGTCGGCGCCCGAACGCATTGCGGCCCATCTGGCCGAGCGCACACCCGCCGTTCATAGCGTACGTGCCGAGCTCGGGGAGGTACGCGCTGAAGAAAACCGCCTCATGACCGCGACGCCCCAGATCATGGTGCTCGGCGACATCGACGAGCCGCGACAGGCCTTTCTCCTTGAGCGCGGCGTCTACAACCAGCCTGGCAGGCCGGTGCAGCCGCAGGGTCTCAGCGAGGTACTGGAATGGGGCGACTCGCTCCCGCGCAATCGCCTGGGACTAGTCGACTGGCTGTTCGACTCCGGCAATCCCCTGACCGCGCGCGTATTCGTGAACCGTCTCTGGCAGATGCATTTCGGCACCGGACTGGTCGCGACGCCGGAGGATTTCGGCACCCAGGGAGCCCTCCCGACACACCCCGAGCTGCTCGACTGGCTTGCCATCGAATTCATCGAGTCGGGTTGGGACATCAAGCACATGCATCGCCTGATGGTGACGTCCGCAACCTACCGCCAGTCCTCGACCGCGAGTCCTGAATCGCTGGCGATGGATCCCGAAAACCTGTTGCTGTCGAGAGGCTACCGGCAGCGGCTGCCCGCGGAGATGATTCGCGACCGGGCCCTGGCCGTCAGCGGGTTGCTGGACGACGAGATCGGCGGGCCGAGCCGCTATCCCTACCAACCGCCCGGCGTCTGGGAGGCCACGTTGTCGTTCCTGACGGAGTCCTGGCCGGAACCGGACGCGGTACCGGCCGATGATCATCACGCGCGCACGCTGTACACCTTTGTCAAGCGCAATGCGCCGCCGCCGTCCATGGTGGTTTTCGACTTCGCCGACCGCAATGTGAGCACGGTCAGGCGCACCGTCTCGAACACGCCGTTGCAGGCGCTCGTGCTGCTCAACGATCCGCAGTACGTCGAGGCCTACAAGTGGATGGCGCACGGCGCGCTTGAAACAGCCGCAGACCCGGATGAGCGACTCGCTCACCTCTTTCGCGCGGCGACGCGCCGCGAGGCCGCGCCCGAGGAACTCGCACTCATGCGCGTGTACTACGATCAAGCCCGCACACGTTACGCCGAAGCGCCGGCTGATACGCAACGATTGCTCGATGTCGGCATTCGCGATTTCGCGGCCGCCGAGGACATTCCCGATCTGGCCGCGCTGACGCTCGTGGCCGGCGCCGTCATGAACACGCCCGACGCGTACTCGATTCATTAGGGGGCCGCAGGAGACGAACATGGAACCCGGACCGAACCCCGTCGAATCCATCGCACGCCGGGCATTCCTGCGCGCGGCCGGCCTCGGTCTCGGCGGGCTTGCGCTCGCCGACCTGATGGGCCTGGCTCCGCGGGCGCTCGCACAATCCGTGAGCCGCGGTATTTTCGGTAGCGGTCACGTGGCGGCGCGCGCCAGGCGTGTGATCCTGCTTCATCAGATGGGCGCCGTATCCCAGGTGGACACGTTCGATTACAAGCCGGCGCTGCTCGCGCGCCACGGCGAAGAGATACCCGACTCCGTACGCTCCCGGGTCAGAATTTCGGCCATGAGCAACGCGCAGGCCTCGTTCCCGCTCGTCAGGCCACTGGCAGAGTTCAGCCAGGCTGGTCAGAGCGGCGCCTGGGTCAGCGACCTGCTGCCCTATACACGCGAGATCGTCGACGAACTGTGTTTCATCAAGACGTTGCACACCGAGCACGTCAACCACGATCCGGGCGCAAAGTTTCTGCACACTGGCTATCAGTTGTCCGGCCGCCCGTCCATGGGCGCCTGGCTCGACTATGCGCTGGGCAGCGACAACTCCAACCTGCCCAGCTTCGTCGCAATGGTCTCCGCCGGCACACCGGCCGGACAGGGCGTTGACGGCGGGATATTCGGTTCCGGGTTCCTCCCGTCGCACCACCAGGGTGTCCTGTTCAGTCCCGGCGAGCAGCCCGTACCCTATATATCAAACCCGCAGGGCGTCACGCTTGAGGAGCGTCGCGAGCAACTCGACCTGGTCAACGCGCTGGCGCGCCTGCAGCACGATGCCACCGGCGACCCCGAGATTCCGTCGAAGATCGCGCAATACGAAATGGCCTACCGGATGCAGACCGCCGTTCCTGAGGTCGCCGATCTCGCCAGCGAGCCGCAACATATCCTCGACATGTACGGTCCCAACGTGCTTCGACCCGGCAGCTTCGCACGCAATTGCCTGCTGGCGCGGCGCCTGGTAGAACGCGACGTCAAGTTCGTGTCGCTGATCAATACGGGCTGGGACCATCACAACGGCATCGCCGAATCGCATCCCGAGGACTGCCGGCTCGTCGACCAGCCTTCCGCCGCGCTCGTGACAGACCTCAAGCAACGCGGCCTGCTGGATGACACGCTGGTGATCTGGGGCAGCGAATTCGGGCGCACGGCATTCGCGCAGGGCGCGCTCAACGTCGATTTCGGGCGCGACCATCACGGCGGCTGCTTCACGTGCTGGATGGCGGGGGGCGGTGTCAATGCCGGCTATTCGCACGGCGAGACCGACGAGTTCAGCTACAACATCGTCCGCGACCCGGTTTCGATCCACGATCTGCACGCGACGGTCATGTATCTGCTGGGCATCGACCACGAGCGGCTGACGTTCCGCTACCAGGGACGCGATTTCCGCCTGACCGACGTGCACGGCGAGGTCGTCGAAGCCGTGCTTGCCTAGCAGCCCAACAGGGTTAAACACGCAGCGTAGAGGTAACGATGGACTTCCTGCTGTTCCTCGGGCGCCTGCATGTAGTCGCGTTGCACTTGCCGATCGGCCTGGTTCTCGCAGCCGTTGCGCTGGACCTGGCAGCGCGGCGGCCGCAGCACAGGGCCCTGGCCCCGGCGAGTCCGTTCCTATGGGGCGGCACGGCCATTACGGCCATTGGCACGGCGCTGCTGGGATACGCGCACTATCTGGAAGGCGGCTTCGCAGGCAATGCGGTGGTGCTGCACATTGCCCTGGGGACCAGCCTTGCCGTCCTCAGCACGGTCGGCTGGCTGCTGCGCGCGCGCCACGGCACACTTAAGCGCCGACTCGAAACCGGACTGGCCGTGGTTCTGCTGGTGCTCGTGGTACTGACCGGCCATCAGGGCGGGAAGCTCACCCACGGGTCGGAGTATCTCGTCGAATTTGCGCCCGGACCAATCCGTGCGCTGGCCGGGCTGCCTCCTCGCCGGCCGCCCGTCACGGAATTGGCAGAAGCCGAAATCTTTCTCGATGTGATTCAGCCGATGCTTGCCTCCAACTGCACCCGTTGTCACGGAGCCGAGCGACGCCGGAACGGCCTGAGCCTGGCCGATCACGATGCGGTGCAAAGGGGCGGCGAGACGGGACCCGTTGTGGTGCCGGGTGATCCTGCGGCGAGCGAACTGCTCCGGCGGGTCATGCTGCCTCCAGACCATGAAGATTTCATGCCGGCCGAAGGCGCAACTCCCCTGACCGCCGTTCAGACCGGAGTAATCGCGTGGTGGATCGAACTTGGCGCACCTGACCAAGGGCGACTGGCAGAGTTCGAAATCAGCGGCGTGGAAACCGATCTTCGTGCAGCGCTCGGTCTGGACGGAGCTTCGGGCCCGCTCCTGCCGGCCGAGATCCAGCCGATCATGGCCGATCCGGCACTCGTCGCGCGACTCAGCGACGCCGGATTCAGCGTCCGGCAGGTTTCGATGCAGGACCCGCGCCTGATTGTCAGCCTTTCCCATGAGCGCGACTCGGAATTTATTCGGGATCGGCTCGACGCCCTCCTCGCCGCTCCCGATCAGATCGTGGAACTCAGACTGCGCAGTTCCGGCATCGACGACGGGATGCTCGCCGCGGTCGGCGAGCTGACAAACCTGACTCATCTCTATCTCGACAACAATGCAATCACCGATGCGGGTCTGACGCGGCTCGAAAACCTCGAAAACCTCGTGTACCTGAACCTCGTCGGCAATGCTGGCATAACGGACGAGGCAGCAGGATCGCTCAGCCGCCTGCCCCGCCTGGAACGGCTTTTCGTCTGGAATACATCCATGACCGCAGGGGCCGGAGAGCTTGCGTTGCTTCGGCCGTCGCTCACGGTAGACACAGGTGTGGCAGCGCCCTAAGCTCTTTGCCTAACGTCTCGAGTCCACCGTCTGGAGCAGGCTTGTGAAGAAACTGTCGATGGTCATGGTGGTCGGCGCCGCGCTCTGCGCTGAATCGTCGCTTGCGCAGTTCAACCTGGCCGGGTCCTGGGCCCAACGCGTGCACGAAGACCAGGGCGAGCGCGGAGCTGGGCCGCGCATCGGCGACTACACGGGCTTGCCGATCAACGATGCGGCCCGGCTGCGTGCCGACACCTGGAGTCCCGACCAGTGGACGGTGCCCGAGCATCAGTGTGAACCGCACCCGATCGATTATGCGCCGCTGGGCCCCGCCGCCATGCTCGTCACCGCAGACCACGACCCGGTTTCCTACAACGTCATCGCCTGGCACCTGACCTTTTCGTGGATGAACACGACCCAGACGATCTGGATGGACGGCCGTGAGCATCCGCCGGAACAGGCGCCGCGCACTTGGATGGGTCATTCATTGGGCTGGTGGGAGGGCGACATCCTTGTCGTGGACATCTCTCACGTCAAGGAGGGCTGGATTCGCCGTAACGGGGTTCCGCGCAGCGATCTGGCAGAGATCACGCAATACTGGATCCTGCACGAGAACATCCTGCAACTGGTGACGGTGATTGACGATCCGATCTATCTCGAGGAGCCGTCCGTACGCAGTGTCGCCTGGCAGTCGCACCCAGGCTACCAGATGGGTCCGTACCCCTGTTCGGCGCGCGTGGAGATCGACCGGCCGCGCGGGTTCGTGCCGCACTACCTGCCGGGCACGAATCCGATGCTGCGCGAATTCTCGGAGGATTCGGGCATCCCGTGGGAAGCCACGCGAGGAGGCTCCGCGCAGATGTACCCGGAGTACCAGGAAGTGCTCCAGCGCCTGATGAGCGAGGATTGAGCAATGAAGGTCGGCAGCCCGCTCAAGTCCCGCGTGACACCGAAAGCCGTGAGGCGCCTGGCCGCGCTGTCCCTCATCGCGGTGGCGGTCACGTCGCTGGCGCAGGTCGACATCCCCCACGACGAGGCGCTGCCGGCGCTGAGCGTTATCCCGGTGCAGGGTAACGTCTACATGATCCCCGGGGCGGGCGGCAACATCGCGGTTCAGATCGGCGACGACGGGGTGCTGGTAGTCGACACGGGTCTGGCGGAGAACGCCGGGCGTGTGCTGAATGCGATCCGCAGCCTCACCGACAAGCCGGTCCGCTTCGTTGTCAACACACACCTGCATCCGGACCACACCGGCGGCAACGAAACCATTGGCGCTGCGGGAATCAGCGAGGGGTTTCGGGACAGCCTCAGAACTGAACCCATCATTCCGATTTACGCCCACGAGGCAGTACTGCACCGGCTCAGCGGCGTCATCGAAGACCCCGTCGAACTGCCGTTCCGTGCCTGGCCGCTGGATACCTATCATGTGGACAAGTTCGACATGTACTTCAACGGCGAATCGATCCAGCTTCGTCATCAGCCCAACGCGCACACCGATGGCGACAGCATCGTCTATTTCCGGCGTTCCGACGTCATCGTCACGGGCGATATCTACCTGACCACGAGCTACCCGTTCATCGATGTCGCGCGAGGCGGCAGCCTGCAGGGCATCATCGACGCGCTCAACGAACTGTTGGAACTCATGATTCCCGACCGCAACGAGGAAGGCGGCACGCTGGCGATCTCCGGCCACGGCGCGATCTCGGACGAATACGAAGTAGTCAACTACCGCGACATGCTCACGATCATCCGCGACCGGGTCGTGGCGTATATCGGGATGGGAATGACGCTGGAGGAGATCAAGGCCGCGCAGCCCACGTACGACTACGACGGCCGCTATGGCATCGATACGCCACTCTGGTCCACCGAGCAGTTCATCGAAACCATCTACCGGGAGTTCGCCGAATGAACCGTCCCGTGGTTGCGTGTTCCGAACGCCTTTTGCGGCGAACGACCGTCCTGCTCGCCGTGCTTGGTATCGCCTGCTCCGTGCCCGCCGCGCATGCGCAGTTCGGCGGCGCGGCGCCGGAGCGTCTTCCGGGCCGCGAGGGTGCTGCGTTCGACCTGACCGGCACCTGGGTTTCCATCGTCAGCGAGGACTGGCGGCACCGCATGCTGACGGCGCCGAAGGGCGATTACGAAAGCCTGCCGTTGACAGGGGCTGCACGCGCTCTGGCCGATGAATGGGACCCGCAGGCGGACATCGCCGAGGGCGAGGAGTGCAAGGCTTATGGCGCGCCGGGCATCACGCGCATGCCGGGGCGCATGCGCATCGGCTGGCGGGACGGCGAGACGCTGGAACTGGAATTCGACGCGGGGATGCAGACGCGCCTCCTGCATTTCGACCAGCCTGACGCGACGGGCCCGCCGAGCAGCCAGGGACATTCGTTCGCGCAGTGGCAAAAGCTCGCACAGAATCGGGGGTTTCGCGGCGGGACCGGCGGGACGGTGGCGCCGCAGCCGGGCGGACACGGCTCGCTTGCCGTGAAGACGACCAACCTGTTGGCGGGATACCTGCGCAGGAACGGCGTGCCCTACAGCGCCGATGTCCTGCTCACCGAGTATTTCGATCGACTCGTTCTGCCCAACGGCGAGGAGTGGCTGCTGCTTACGACGATCGTCGACGATCCAGAAATGCTCACGGAAAGGCTTGTCGTCAGTTCGCAGTTCAAGCGCGAACCGGACGATTCGAACTGGAATCCCACGCCGTGCCGCGCGATGTGAAGCGCACGGTGGTCGGAACCTGAGTGGCGCAACACGGCGCGCCGGACTTTTTCAACGGAGAAGCAGATCGGACTGAATGGCCGTTGCAGCCGGCAATGCGGCGTTCAGTTAGACTTGCGCACCGCCGCGTCATGATTCGTTCGGCGCGGCTCGGCACACAATGGCACAGGCGGGTTTCAACATGGCATACAGCATGACCGGTTTCGCCAGCGCCCAGGCCCTGGTTGCCCCGTTTCGGCTGGCGTGGGAATTGCGCAGCGTCAATCACCGTTTTCTTGAAATCGCCGTCAGACTGCCGGCCGACTTGCGCTCGCTGGAGCCTGCCTGCCGTGCACGGGTCGATCGTGCGCTGACCCGCGGGAAAGTCGATTGCACGCTGACCGTCAGCCGGGACCTGGATTCCCGTGACAGCGCCGAACTGCAGGAGGACGTGATCCTCGGTTTGTCGTCACTGCAAGAGCGCGCGCGCCGTCACTTTCCCGAAGCCCGCTCGCTGACGGTGGGTGAGTTGCTGCGATGGCCGGGAGCGGTAGAGGAACCCGGTTACGATTCCGTGGACCTGGAATCCGCGGTCGACGAGACCCTGGGCAGGGCGCTTGCGTCGCTGGTCGAGGCACGTCAGCGGGAGGGTCAGCGCCTTGCGGAAATGCTCCTGGAGCGCTGCCGGGGCGTGACTGCGATCATCGCCGACATTCGCCCGCGGCTCGGGCAGGCCGAGGAACTTTATCGGGGCAGGCTGATGCAGCGGCTCGAACAGTTTTCCGTTGACGCCGACCCGCAGCGCCTCGAACAGGAGATGGTGCAATTGGCGCAGCGGCTGGATATTGCCGAGGAAATCGATCGGCTCGGCAGTCATGTCAGCGAGATGGAGTCGGTCTTGTCGCACGATCAGCCCATGGGCAGACGGCTGGACTTTCTCCTACAGGAACTCAACCGCGAAGCGAATACGCTGGGCTCGAAGTCCCAGGACACCGATCTGACCCGCAACGCTGTCGAACTCAAGGTCCTGATCGAGCAGATGCGGGAGCAGGTGCAAAACCTGGAATGAGCGCATGACGGGGACGCAAACCGGTGGCCTGATCGTCATCACGGCGCCCTCGGGCGCCGGCAAGACCACGTTGGTACACGCGGTTCGCCGCCTTCGGCCTGAACTGGAATTCTCCGTTTCCTACACCACCCGGCCGGCGCGTCCCCGGGAAGTCGACGGCAAGGACTATTGTTTCGTCAGCCAGGAGCAATTCCAGGCCATGCTGCGCGACGATGATTTCCTGGAGTGGGCGGAAGTATTCGGCAACCGGTACGGCACCAGCCGAGCCGCGGTTGACGCGCTGCGCGCCGCGGGCAAGACGGTGCTGCTTGAAATCGACTGGCAGGGCGCCGAGCAGATTCGAAGCAGGGAACCGAGTGCCCGGAGCGTGTTCATCCTGCCCCCCGATCGCGGGGAACTGGAGAGGCGATTGCGGGGGCGCGGCACCGATTCGAAGGAAAACATCGGCCGGCGCCTGCGTGAGGCGGTGACGGACATGGCCCAGTGGGAGAAGTTCGACTATGTCATCGTCAACGATGACCTGAATGCCGCGGTGGCGGGATTCCAGGCAATTCTCGACGGCCGTGGCGATTCCTTCCGGACGGACTCGCCGGCGGTACGGCGCAGGGCGGAGCGAATCGCGGCTGACTGCTGATCACGCTTCTTTCAAATGGAGTCCGCGGATGCGTACAGCGAGGGCCCGGGTGCTCATGGCAGTAGCACGCGGTAGCCGCTACCGGCGCTCTTGCAGTAAACTGATTGCATTATTTGGAAGTGGAATTGCTCCCCGGAGGGATGTGCCGTGGCCCGGATCACCGTAGAGGACTGCACGGATAACGTATCGAACCTGTTCCAGTTGGTCCTGGTGGCCGCCAAACGTGCGCGGCAACTGGCCAACGGCGCCGAACCGCTGGTGCCCTGGGAGAACGACAAGCCCACCGTGGTTGCGCTTCGGGAGGTCGCCGAGGGCTACGTCACCGAATCCATTCTGGAGGAGCGCGAACGATCGTCGGACGAACTGTCGGATGGGGAGCAGGCACCATCCACTTTGCCTGGAGACTTGTTCCTGCCCGGGCCGTTTTTCTCGGCGAGCAAGGAATGAGGTCATCGCCTGGTGCGGGGAGCGGGAGCTCGCATGGACTATTCGGCCGCAATCAGAGAACGTCTGCCGTCAATGTGGCGGGCGGACGGGCTCGGCGAACTCATGGGGAAACTGGAGAGCTATCTCCCTGAATCCGAACTTCCCGGAATCCTCGACGCGTATGAAGCCGCCTCCTCGGCTCACGACGGACAGCAGCGCCTCAGCGGCGACGACTACATAAGCCATCCAATCGCCGTTGCGCGGATTCTCGCCGATCTGCACCTGGATCCCGGCTCGATCAAGGCGGCATTGCTGCATGACGTGCTCGAAGATACGCCCTGTTCGCTGGAGGACATCAATGGGCGATTCGGGGAAGATGTCGCGTTACTCGTGGACGGCGTCAGCAAGCTGGACAAGCTGCGTTTCGACAGCGCCGTCGAGGCTCAGGCCGAGTCCTTCCGCAAGATGCTGCTGGCCATGGTGCAGGATTTGCGGGTCATCCTGGTCAAGCTGGCCGACCGAACCCACAACATGCGCACCATCGAGCACCTGCCCTCGCAAAAGCAACGCCGTATCGCCAAGGAAACGCTGGAAATCTACGCTCCGATCGCCAACCGCCTGGGCATGTACAGCCTGAAGGTGGAACTGGAAGACCTGGGATTCAAGGCTTTCACACCTTTTCGCTATCGGGTACTGGATCGCGCGCTTCGCAGGTCCAGAGGCAGCCAGCGGCAATTCCTGCGCAGGATCGTCGCCAAGCTGAACAAGCGGATCACCGAACGCGGTCTGGAAGCGCGCCTGGTCGCCCGGGAAAAGCGGCTTTACAGCATCTACTCCAAGATGCGCCGCAAGCACATCCCCCTTTCCGAAATCGTTGACGTTTTCGGCGTGCGAATCGTCGTCGCCGACATCGATACCTGTTATCGAACCCTGGGGCTCGTTCACGAGCTCTACAAACCCATGCCGGGCCGCTTCAAGGACTACATTTCAATCCCCCGGGTCAATGGCTACCAATCCCTGCACACGACGCTGTTCGGCCCAAAGAGCATGCCGCTGGAGGTCCAGATACGGACCGAAGAGATGGACAAGGTGGCCGAGCGCGGGATCGCCGCGCATTGGCAGTACAAGGCCGTTGACAAGCTGACGCATGGGGCCGAGGCCAGGGCACGGGAGTGGCTGCAAAACCTGATGGAAATGCAACAGGCCGCTAATTCCGAGGAGTTTCTCGAAACCGTCAAGGCCGACCTGTTTCCCGACAAGGTCTATGTGTTCACGCCCAAGGGCGACATCATGCGCCTTCCCCGGGGCGCGACCGCCGTGGATTTCGCCTATGCCGTGCATACCGACATCGGCAATCGGTGTATCGCCGCAAAGATTGCCCGGCGCGAAGTCCCGCTGAACACCACGCTCAGCAATGGGGATACCGTGGAGATCATCACGGCCCGCTCAGCGCGCCCGAATCCCAACTGGGTCAATATCGTCACCACGGGCAAGGCCCGCAATGCCATACGTGCATACCTGAAGAACCTGAAGCGGGAAGAAGCGCGTAAACTGGGCAAGCGACTCCTGAGCCAGGCGCTGCGGCCCTACTCGCTGAACCTTCGCAGGTTGCGAAAGGCCCAGAGGGGGCGCCTGCTCGGGGAGCTGGGTATCTCGGCAATGGACGAAGTCTACGAGCAGGTCGGGCTCGGTGAACGTCTCGCCCCGGTGGTTGCCGGCATGCTTGTCCAGCAATTGGGCGAGGTAGACGACGCGGAAGCGCAGCGCAAACCTCTTCAAATCGCCGGGATGGAGGGGCTGCTGGTGACCTACGCGGGCTGCTGTCACCCGATACCGGGCGACGACATCGTCGGGTACATGTCCAGCGGTCGCGGCGTGATCATCCACCGCGACAAGTGCCCAAATGTCGCAGCCTATCGAAAGCAACCGGCCAAGTGGATTCCGGTGGACTGGCGCCAGGGCATTTCGGGCGAGTTCCAATCGGAGATTCGCGTTCGGACCCTGAACCGGGTTGGCCTGCTCGCCGAGGTCGCCGGCCGTATTTCCGCCACGTTCAGCAACATTCGTCACGTCAACGTCGAATCCGCCGACGACGAGTCCATGCTGCTGTTCAGGCTCAACGTGCGCGACCGCCGTCACCTGGCTCAGGTCATGCGCAGCATTCGCACCAGTCCGGGCGTGATACGCGTCTCGCGAACTCCCGCATAGAAACCCGTGGCAGCAATCCCCCTGCATTCGACCGACGATTAGCCATGCCATTGAAGAGCATTCACACCGATTCCGCTCCTGCCGCAATCGGAACCTACAGTCAGGCCGTTCGCGCGGGAGGAGCAGTCTATCTTTCGGGCCAGATTCCGTTGAACCCTGCGACCATGGAGTTGGTAGAGGGGAGCATCGACGACCAGATTCGCCAGGTATTCGACAATCTTGCCGCCGTGGCGAAGGCGGCCGGCGGCGGCCTCGGGGACATCGTCAAGCTCAACGTCTATCTCACCGATCTGGGCGATTTCCCCCGGGTCAACGAGATCATGGCGCAATACTTCCACGAGCCCTACCCTGCCCGCGCCGCCATCGGCGTGGCGGCGCTGCCGAAAGCGGCAGCGGTTGAGATGGACGCGATTCTGGTTGTCTGAACGCAGCACTACTCCGGGCTCGGCTCTCGCAAAGCCGGTCGCGGCGCTGAGAGGCGTCGGCCCGCGAATCGCGGAGCGGCTGTCGCGCCTCGGCGTGGAACGGATCGCGGACCTGCTATGCCTGCTGCCGCTGCGTTACGAGGATCGTACCCAGATCAGAGCGCTCGGAGGGCTGCGACCGGGCGAACGAGTCCTGATCGAGGGGGAAGTGGAAATCGCCGAAGTCGCGTTTCGACGCCGCCGATCCCTCCTCTGTCGAATCGCGGACGGTACCGGCGCACTCACGCTGCGGTTCTTTCACTTCAACCGCGTCCAGCAGCAGCAACTGGTCCGCGGCGCGGGGTTGCGCTGTTTCGGCGAGGTGCGAAACGGGCCCACGGGTCTTGAGATGATTCATCCGGAGTACCGCGTCATCGGCGGTGAAGCGGAACCTCCGGGGACCGCGCTAACGCCCATCTACCCGACCACCGAAGGGTTGCACCAGCAGCGCCTGCGCCGATTCATCCAGCAGGCCATGGCAGTCATGCAGAAAACCGAACCGGTCGATCATCTGCGCGACCAGCTACCCAACGGGTACCCGTCGTTCGCCGAGGCGATCGACTTCCTGCACGGTCCGCCCCAGGGCACGGACATTGCGCCGCTGCTGGCAGGCGAGCATCCCTGCCAACGGCGCCTGGCCCTGGAGGAACTGGTGGCGCATCGACTGAGCCTGCAACGGCTCAACCTGGGCCGCCGCCGCGAGCACGCAATCATGCTCAGGGATAACCGCGGACTCGTGGCGGCGTTCAGGTCCGGGCTGCCCTTCCGGTTCACGCGAGCCCAGCAGACCGCGCTGAACGAGATTATCGAGGACCTTTCCACCGCATCGCCGATGCACCGCCTGCTGCAGGGCGACGTGGGATCGGGGAAGACGGTGGTTGCCGCCGCCGCGTCGGTGGCGGCAGCATCGGCCGGCTATCAGACCGCGGTGATGGTGCCCACCGAGTTGCTGGCTGAACAGCAGTACGCGAGCATTGCCGGCTGGTTGAGTCCGCTGGGGCTGCAGGTAGGCTTGCTGACGGGCTCGGTGACCGGTTCGGCGCGCTCGCAGCTTCTCCACGACATCGACGCGGGCCGCGCGCAGGTCGTCGTCGGCACTCACGCCCTGTTCCAGCAGGGCGTGCGCTTCGCGAGGCTTGCGCTGATCATTGTCGACGAGCAACATCGCTTCGGTGTCGACCAACGGCTGGAACTGAAGCAGAAAGGCCAGAAGGGCCTGCTTTCGCCGCACCAGTTGGTGATGACCGCAACACCCATTCCGCGAACCCTGACGATGACCGCCTACGCCGACCTGGATTGCTCGATCATCGACGAGTTGCCGCCCGGACGCCAGCCGGTCAAGACGGCCGTCATGCCCCAGAACCGTCGCGCCGAGCTGGTGCAACGCGTGCGCGTACACTGCGGCGGCGGACGTCAGGCCTATTGGGTCTGCCCGTTGATCGAGACTTCGGAGAATCTTGATTCCCAGGCGGCAACCGAAGTCGGTCGGAAACTGGCCGCCGCCCTGCCGAAACTGAACGTGGGCCTGGTTCACGGACGGATGTCATCGAGCGAGAAAGATCGCGTCATGCGCGACTTCAGCTCGGGCGGGCTGCACGTGCTTGTAGCCACCACGGTGGTGGAGGTCGGCGTGGACGTACCCAACGCGAGCCTGATGGTGATCGAAAACGCCGAGCGAATGGGCCTTTCACAATTGCATCAATTGCGCGGCCGGGTCGGACGGGGGCGTGAAGCATCGCACTGCATTTTGCTCTACAAGCCGCCGCTCACAGACGTGGCCGAAGCGCGTTTGCGCGTGCTGCGCTCCACCACCGACGGCTTTGCCATCGCACAGAAGGATCTCGAATTGAGAGGGCCCGGCGAGGTCCTGGGCACCCGCCAGACCGGACTCATGCAACTCAGGGTCGCGAACATCGTCAGGGATGCGGACCTGCTGCCGGATGTCATCCGCATCTCGGACGAGTTGTTGATCCGTTATCCGCAAAGGGTCGATCCGCTGATCGAGCGCTGGACCCGCGGCGACTCCGAGTACGCGAAAGTATGAACGTGCTCGAGCGCCTGGGAGCCTATGCCCGACTGGTACGGCTGCACCAGCCGGTGGGAATCTGGCTGCTGCTCTGGCCCACGCTCTGGGCGCTTTGGATCGCCGGGGAAGGACGCCCGGACGAACGAGTATTCATCGTGTTCGTACTCGGCACCGTCGTGATGCGCTCGGCCGGCTGCATCATCAACGACTACGCCGACCGCAAGATCGACGCCCACATCTGGCGCACCCGGGAACGCCCCCTGGCCACGGGCGAAGTCTCGGTCCGCGAGGCACTGGCGCTGTTCGTCGGCCTGATGCTCGTCGCATTCGCGCTGGTACTGACCATGAACCGGCTGACCGTATCGCTGGCCGTGGTCGGTGCAGTCATCACGGTTGTATATCCATTTACCAAGCGCTTTGTGTCGTTTCCCCAGTTCGCCCTGGGCATCGCGTTTGCCTGGGGCGTTCCCATGGCGTTCGCAGCGCAACTGGAAACCGTGCCGCCGATCGGCTGGGTGATGTTTGCGGCGACCATCGTTTGGGGCGTCATCTACGACACGGAATACGCCATGGCGGATCGGGAAGACGACCTGAAGATCGGCGTCAGGTCCGTGGCCATCTTATTGGGCGACATGGACCGAGCATTCCTCGGCGCCCTGCAGATCCTGTTCCTGGCTGCCTGGCTCTGGATCGGCCGCAGCGCGCAACTCGGCGCCTGGTTTCACGTCGGCGTTGCGCTGGCCGCGTTGCTGTTCGTGTTTCAACAGTACCTGATCCGCGCACGTGAGCCGCTGCCATGTCTTGCCGCGTTCAGGAACAATACGGCCCTCGGATTCTGTGTATTTGCAGGCGTCCTTCTGGATTATCTTTTTGCAACTCAGTAAATTGATTTTAAAGCCACCAAGGGAGAAACCATGAAGATACGGATCATCATGCTGGCAGGGGTCGCCTTGGCCGTCTCTCCCACCCTGCTTGCCCATCACGGCTCCGTCAATAACGGAGTTCTCTATCTGACCGACGAGATCATCGAACTCGAGGGGGAAATCGTCGAGGTCTTTTGGCACAACCCCCACACCCGGGGACGATTGAAGACGGTCGATGCCGCCGGCCGGGAAACGATTTGGGAAGTTGAACTCGGGCCCGGGCCTCGCTCCATGGAACGGCGGGAACTGTACCCCGAAGATTTCATGGGCCAGGTGAGGGTCGCAGGCTATCTGTCAAGGCGCGGGACGCACACCATCGGCCCGCTCCACATACTGCTGCCCGACGGCAGGGAGTATGCACAGGGCAACCGCGAGCTTCGTTGGGCGGGCGAACGGATCGTGGACAGGCCGGAGGCGATCGATCCCACCAGGATCGAGGAGGCACGGCAAACGGCCAACGGCATTTTCCGGATGTGGGGACGAAAGGAGGGCGCGGAGCCGGAGGAGGACCTCTCCAGGGACTGGCTCACGGAGCGCGGGCGCGAGTTGAACGCGGCCTACGATCCGGTTGCGGACAATATGGAACTCTCCGAGTGCCGGCAGGGAATGCCCGATGCGATGTGGGATCCCGTGCCGATGGAGATCGTGGATCTCGGCGACCGCATCACCATCGAAGTATCCGAGTACAACACGATGCGGACCATCTATATGGATGCGGCGACGGCCCCGGAGCCGGAACCCTCGGGCACCGGCTACTCAACAGGCCGTTGGATGGGAGACACGCTCATCGTCACGACCACCCATGTGGATTGGCCCTACTACTCCGAATGGGGTCTGCCGCAGTCCGAACAGGCGAGTTACCTGGAACGATTCACGGTATCGGACGGCGGCAATGTTTTGATTCATTCGATCACGGTGACCGACCCGGTGGTGTTCAACCGGCCCTACACGCTGGAACGGACCCGGACCTGGATGCCCGGATACGAGATTTCGCCGTACAACTGTGTCGTTGAGTGGGAGGACACGGGGGACTAGCCCGTGGCAAAGTCCGACTGCTAGGGATTAACCTGCGTGGTTCCCGAAGGGCCTTCTCCAATGACCTGGATGATGACCGGGCCGTCCTTCGCCCATACGTAATGCGCTACGCCTGCGGGCTCTGTCCACAGTCCGCCGGCGGGGATCGCGCGCATGGCGGCCTCATCGATTTCCTCCCCATGGGCGACATGCAGCGTGCCGGAAATGACGGTGACCACCCGGTTGTCGGGATGGTAATGCGGCTGGTTCCTGAACCCCTCCGGAAATCGCGTCCGGTAGACATACATGCCCGCCGTTTCGTTACTGCCGGCGATGTTTGCGCGGTGGTTGCTGCGCTCGGTATCCCACTGAAGGTCATCGGGTGACAGCGCCACCGGAATCAACGCATCCTGTGCGAACGCCACGGCCGCCACGATGGTCGCGCAGGCAAGGGCAAGTATCGGTCTGGTCATAACGGTCTCTCCATTGTGATCAATCATGGTTACCGCAATCGACAGTAGCACGCAAGTTGTTCACGACAGGAACCGGCAAGCGTGATGTCCGCGTCCGGCATTGGCGAACCAAATCCGGATTGGAGGTGGATTTCGTTGCAGGTCTTCCTTTAACGGCAGTGGGCAGGCGAACTGGTCTGAACCGCGATTGCTGGTTGTATGTCATTGCCATCGCGAAGCTGACGAGGTAATCCGGATCATCTCCGCGAGAAAGGCAACACGCAAGGAACAGAACGAGTACCAACGGTGGTTGAAATGAGAAAGGAATACGATTTTTCTGAATCCATCAAGAACCCGTACCTGAACAAAGCCAAGAAACAGGTAACAATCCGCCTTGACGAGGACACCATCGCATACTTCAAGGCTCTTTCAGCGGAAAAGGGTATTCCCTACCAGAGTCTGATCAACCTGTATCTCCGTGAATGCGCGGAGTCGGTCAAGAAACCGGAGTTGCGTTGGGTGTCGTGACTTCGTGAACAAACTTCAACGGCCCGATTCAAGAGAAGCGACGCGCGCCTCGTGCCGCGCGCATCGCCCCTGAATCAGGGCCTGTCGGCGCCGGGTCAACTGCCCGGGGATGCAGCCTGCGCGGTGTGCTTGAAGACCGTGGTTGCCGCACCGATCATGGACGACACGTCGCTCAGATTCGCCGGCACGATCAGCGTGTTGCCCTCTCTGGCCAGGTTGCCGAACCGCTCCAGGTAGTCCTCGGCGACCCTGAGCTGCATGGCCTTGTCGCCGCCTTCTGCGTTCAACGCTATTGCAACCTTCTTCAACCCTTCGGCGGTGGCCTCCGCCACGGCCAGAATGGCCGCCGCCTCGCCCTCGGCCTCGTTGATCTGCTGCTGCTTGGCGGCTTCGGACTCCTTGATCACCCGCTGCTTCTCACCTTCCGCCTCGTTGATCTTGGCGTCCCGTTCTCCCTCGGATTGCAGCACCGTGGCGCGTTTTTCCCGCTCGGCGCGCATCTGCTTCTCCATCGCGACCAGGACGTCCCTGGGCGGGTTGATGTTCTTGATCTCGTAGCGCAGCACCTTGACGCCCCAGGGGTTGGACGCCTGGTCCAGTTCCTCCACCACGCGCAGGTTGATGTGGCTTCGCTCCTCGAACGTCTTGTCCAGTTCGATCTTGCCGATTTCGCTACGCAGCGTGGTCTGGGCGAGCTGGGCGATGGCGAACAGGTATTCCCCGATGCCATAGGACGCCTTGCGGGCGTCCATCACCTGCAGGTAGAGCACGCCGTCCACGCCGACCTGGACGTTGTCCGAGGTGATGCAGATCTGCTCCTCCACGTCGATGGCCTGTTCCTTCAGGGAGTGACGATAGGCAACGCGCTCGAGGAATGGAATGAGAATGTTGAATCCCGCCCCCAGCGTTCTCGAATACCTGCCCAGATTCTCGATGATGTAGGCGTTCTGCTGCGGCACGACCACAGCCGTCTTGACGACAACGACGATGGCGACGAAGGCCAGCATCGCAGCAACAATAAATCCGAAATCCATAAAATACTCCTCTTGTTTCGATCAGTCCGCGATCGGTTCGCGCGACAATCCTTCGATTCTCAGTTCCAGGCCATCCGATTCCACCACGCGGGCATCGGCGCCTGCGGCGATCGGCGCCGCACCGACGTTGACCGCCGTCCACTGGGAACCGCGCAGCCTCACTCGCGTCCGCCCTCCCGGAGGGACAACCTCTTTCACTGCCACCGTTGCACCGGCGGCCGAGCCGTCAAACCCCGCCGCTCCGCCCCGGAGCCGGTCGTACAGTTTCTGCCTGAACAGCACCATCGAACCCACGGCCAGCACCGAAAACAGGACCCACTGCCCCCAGATCGGCAGTGACACCCCCACCAATCCCAGGATGCCCATGAGAATTGCGGCCGCACCCACGAAAATGAGATAGAACGCGGCGTCGACCGCCGTCAGTTCGGCGCCCATCAAGACAAATCCAATGATCAGCCAACCCCACCAGTTCATGTTGCCGCTCCCTTGCCCCCCGATGTGACGGTGTGAGCTCCCAAGCCCAATGGTCCGGGGCACGATATACGCCGAGCGACGAATGCGCCAGCAATTCTTTCAACCGTGTTAGAGGCGGTTGATGCGCAGGCGTTCAACGTGTTCTACCCCTTTCAGAGCCCGTCGATCGCCGCTCCGATCTCCGACTCGATCCCTTCGAACGCCAGTGCGTTCAGGAATTGCCGCCTCCACAGCAACCGCCGACCGACATCTCCGAGAGTGGCCTCATCGCACACATCCTCAAAGCGCGTGCGCACGACCTGGATCAGGCGTGACACGATTTGCAGCGCTTCTTCCCGGGAAAGATGATATTTCGCACACGACTCCAGGCACACGGACAATTGGCTCCGCCGCTCGCGGCCATGGATCAGCATCGCCTGGGACGACTCGTGACCTGTGCGGGATTGGGGACAGATGTCATAGGCCGGGGTCAACGTGAGGTAGGCGCCATCCCAGAAGGCCGCGTGGTTGCGCGCATGATCGTCGCTGTTGCCAACGAGGATATTGCAGACCAGACGGCCGAACAGTTCGCTCAGGGTTTCGTTCGGGCGCGTGAACCGGGCCCGGATTATGTCCGTCAGATCTTCGTAACTGGCATGTGCGGCCATCAGTTCATCGAGACCGAGAAGCGTGAGCGCGGAGACCACGGCGCGCCGCGTCCAGCCGCTTTCGGTCCGGTAGCGGTCGAACCGCTCAATCAGCAGCACGTCCTTGCCCATCGCGCGGTCGAGCTTTACCGGCGCAACGTCGAGCCCGGCAATTTCCGCAAGCCGCATGGCGATGTATTCAGCCTTGACAACGTCGAATGTGTCGTTCGAAGAAGAAAACTTGGCGACGTATTTCCTGTCGCCATCCGTGATCAGCACCTTTGGCCGTGCGCCGCCGATCGCGGTGCCATGTTGGAGCGCTTCGGCCAGAGCCGGCTCGAGCGGAACCCCCTGCTCCACCAATTCAGCTGCACGGACGAGCGATTCGAGTGACGCCGTCCCGGTCTCTCTTGGAACGTGGTCCGTGGGCGAGGCCTGGAAGTCCAACGCGCCGATCCGGTCCGATCCGGAATGCAGCAGAAAGGTCAATTCACTCAGATTCACCTCGTCGGCCGGGCTGCCCGTAGCGCCGGTAAGCCGGTTGACGATGACGCGCCTCCCCCAAGCGTCGGGCGCGGCATCCCGTAGCGCATTGGCGTAACCGAGGGGCGGTTCCGGTGCGATCAGACCACTCCTTAGTGGCAGTTCAGGCTCATAAAGCGGTATGGCGTTTTCCAGTGCGAGATAGGATCTCCCATAGTAGAAGTCCATCGACTCCCCGCCCTCCACAAGCCGTCCCGCAACAACCGGGGCCATTTCACCCGGTAGCCATACCCAAACATATACGCTGGCCGGTTGCGGAGTCTTGCCCGGCGGGCTAGAAGTCATCATGCACCGGGGTTCGGGACGCGCGGATGGACTTCGGCAACAACGCAAGTTTGTCGCTCACTTGCTCGAGATAGGGGGCCAGACGTAACCGGTCCGGAACAAACAACGGTACGCCCGCGATAACCGCCGCCTCGAACACGAGGCCGATATTGACGGTAGGATCGCCACGCTCGATCTTTTGAAGCGTGCTACGCGCAATCCCTACCCGCGCCGCCAGGTCCTTCTCGGACATGCGCCTGGACTTGCGACCGAGCTTGATCTGCCCCCCCAGAAGAGCGAGCGCTTCGCGAGTCACGCGACTGTAACTTCTAGACGTATTCATGGCATTCATAATGACCGAGTATGTAGTCATAATAACATTATATGACTTCTACTTTAGGCATATTAATAAAGTAAAGCAGTCGAGACACGATCGCCAACCCAATTGGATTGCGCTCCGGTAACTGCCATGGCGTCTACTTCCGCCAATCAGCCCTCCCTGAACTCAGCCCGCGCCCAATCTACTGCCGCAATCCACGCCTTGGTACAACCCGCGCCAGCGCCCAGGCATGAATCTCTTCTGCGCCGGCATCGCGCAAGGAGGCTGCCAGTGCGTTCACCGTCGCTCCCGTGGTGATGACGTCGTCCACGATTGCGACGTTCATTCCCATGAGTCCGCGGCGAATCCGGAACGCGCCACGCAGGTTCCGGTACCTTTCGTGAGCGGCCAGCAGAGATTGCGGCTGGGTATTCGCGCGCCGGCGGATTCCGTGAACGAGCAGCGGCAGTCCGGTCGCCGACGCCACCGGCCGGGCGATCTCAAAGGCCTGGTTGAATCCCCGCTCGCGCAACCGTCTCCGGTGCAGCGGCACCGGTACCAGCGCATCCACCGTTTCAGCCAGCCGGCGTTCCCCGAGATCCCTGGCCAGCAATTGACCCAGTGCCCTGCCCATCGGCCTGGACGGCCGGAATTTCATGGCATGGATATGCGTGTCCAATGGGGACTCGTAACGAAACGGTGCGGTCACGCTCGCGATGCGCCAACCCTTGTCGGGACGCGGGCACCGATTAACCGGCTGCTCCAGTCCGCAGCCCGTGCAGGCATCGCCGACGCGGCTGACGAGCGCGCGGCAGTACGCGCAAAACCCCGCGTCGGCCGGCCCGCGGCAGCCCTGACAGCGCTCGGGCAAGAGACTTGACAGCGCACGATGAAAGAGCGTCGCGCCCATCTTCAGTTGACAGACCCCGGTTTCCGTTCCAATACTCCCGTCTGACTTTCGTGGAAACCCTTGCAGGGAGCCAGCCCTCAATGTCCGCACTATCAGCAGAAATCGGGCTCCGGACCGACTGGAGCCTGGACGAGGTCACGGCTCTTTACGAAATGCCGTTCAACGACCTGCTGTACGAAGCCCAGCGAATCCACCGGCAGCACTTCGATCCCAACGCGGTGCAGATATCGACGCTGCTGTCCATAAAGACCGGCGCCTGCCCGGAAGACTGCGCCTACTGCCCGCAGAGCATTCGCTACCACACCGGTGTCCCCACCGAGGACCTGATGAGCGTGGAGGAAGTGACCCGGGCGGCCGCGCAGGCCAAGGCGGCCGGCGCGACCCGATTCTGCATGGGCGCAGCCTACCGGGGCCCGAAGGATGCCCAGGTCGGGCAGATTTCCGCCATGATCGAGGCCGTGGGGGAAATGGGCATGGAAACCTGCGCCACCCTGGGACTGCTCACCGAATCCCAGGCCCGGACTCTGGCAGAAGCCGGGCTCGACTACTACAACCACAACCTGGACACCTCCGAGGCGTTCTACGGCAGCATCATCACCACGCGGACCTTCGCCGATCGGCTGCGCACGCTGGAACACGTTCGCACCGCCGGCATCCGGGTCTGCTGCGGGGGGATTCTCGGCATGGGAGAAGCGCGGGAAGACCGCATCGCCCTGCTGCACAGCCTCGCCACCCTGGACCCGCAGCCGGAGAGCGTGCCCATCAATCAGCTCGTGCGGGTTCCGGGAACGCCGCTGGCCGAAGCCGAAGACCTGGACGGGATCGAATTCGTGCGCACGGTGGCGGCGGCGCGCATCCTCATGCCCCGGGCGCATGTGCGGCTGTCGGCCGGGCGCAGCGAGTTCAGCGACGAACTGCAGGCACTGTGTTTCGCCGCCGGCGCCAACTCGATCTTCTACGGCGACACGCTGCTCACCACCGAGAACCCCGAACAGGAAGCCGACCGCTCGCTGTTCAGGAAACTGGGGTTGAAACCCGAGCAACCGGCGGCGCGGAACTAGTGCTGGATCTGAAAATATCAGTTGGACCCGGCACCAGGGCCTGTTGACGCTATCCGGGATGGCACTGCTGGACCTGTCGCAGTACCCAACCGTTTGACCGGCGATGCAAAACGCCTTCGGACTACCCGACCGTCGCGCCGCGCTGATTCGGCTGCGGCGAGCCAGCGCCACCTTTGACGATGCCGATGCCGTGCACTCCGAGGCGCGCGCGCGACTGCTGGCGCGGCTGCCGCTGTTCAAGCTGGAGCCGCGGCGCGTCGTCGATCTCGGCGCGGCCACGGGCAAGGCAAGCCCGGAACTGGCGGCGCTGTATCCCGATGCGCGGATTCTCGCCATGGACCTCTGCCGGCACATGGCCTCCCGGTCGATGGACCGGTGTCGGCACCATGACCGGGTGTCAGCCATCAGCGGCGATGCCGAACGCATGCCGCTGCGCGACGGCAGCATCGACCTTGTTTTTGCCAACCTGCTCCTGCCCTGGTGCAACCCTGCTGAGGTATTCCGTGAAGCCGCCCGGGTGCTGCGGGACGGCGGGCTGCTGTTGTTCACCACCGTGGGGCCCGACACACTCGGGGAAGTTCGCGAGTCCTGGTCCGAAGTGGACGATGGCTTGCATGTGCACGGCTTCGCAGACATGCACGATCTGGGCGACCTGGCTAACCGCTCCGGACTGGCGGAACCCGTGCTGGACATCGACCGGCTGACGGTGACCTACCCGGACGTCGGCGGCCTCGTTTCGGACCTTCGCGCGTGCGGCGCCACCAACGTGGCCCATGGCCGCCGGTCGCAGTTGACCGGCCGCGCGCGCTGGAACGCGTTTTGCGAGCGGCTCGAGTCGCAGCGCACCGGGGCGGGACTGCCGATCAGCGTTGAGTTGATCTTCGGCCAGGCCTGGGGCACCGGCAGAGCCGCAGCGCAGGGCGACGGGGATCAGGTCAGCATATCGGTCGATGAAATGACGCGTCGCCTCCACGAAAGCCGCTCCGACAGCGGCGAAAATCCGACCGCCTGACTGCTATAATCCCCCGCCCAATTCATGGCGCGTGGTGGACGCCCCGCCCGGGAGCGCCGTCTCCGGCAAAGGCATGACCTGACCTGAAGCCGGTACTGGAAACAGCCTGGAATACTGACTTGAAGACGAGTTTTGTGCGCCTCGCCCGCATCGGCACGCTGCTGGCCCTGCTGGTCGTGGTCATCGGCGCCTGGGTGCGCCTGACGGACGCCGGGCTGGGCTGTCCGGACTGGCCCGGCTGCTACGGTCAACTCGTCGTCACCGAGAGTACCCGGGAGGCCGCGGAGGCATTCCCGGAGCGGCCTCTGGACGTGGGCAAGGCATGGCGAGAAATGATCCACCGCTACCTGGCCACGGGGCTGGGACTGATCTGCCTGATCATGGCGGGCCTGGCCTGGTTCAACCGGCGCGACCCGGATCAGCCCACGCGTCTTGCCTACGCCCTGCTCGCGGTCGTGATTTTCCAGGGACTGCTGGGCATGTGGACCGTCACGTTGTTGCTGCAACCGGTCATCGTGATGGCGCACCTGCTGGGCGGTCTGACGACGCTGGGACTGCTGTTCTGGCTCGGGGACTGGCGGCGGACACTCTCGTCGATGGCCAGCGGTGCATTCACGTTGACGGCCAACCGGGCCGACGGAACCATGGCGGGGCCAGGCGCCTCGACAACGTCTGGACCGATCACCGGTCTGGAGAATGAAACGGCCCCCAAACCGGCCGCAGCGCGAGCAGCCGCCGCGCTCAGGCGTCTGGCTCTGGCCGGCGCCACCGTGCTGGTCGTGCAAATCGCCCTGGGCGGCTGGACCAGCGCCAACTACGCGGCGCTGGCCTGCCCGGATTTCCCCACCTGCCAGACCCGCTGGTGGCCGCCGGTGACCGACTTCCGCGAGGGCTTCGTGCTCTGGCGGGAACTGGGCGTGGACTACGAGGGCGGGGTATTGGACAATCCCGCCCGGGTCGCGATTCACTTCAGCCACAGGCTCGGCGCCATTGCGGCGACGATCGTGCTGGGCCTGTTGGGGTGGATGATGGCGCGGCGGCCTCTGCTGAGGCCGGACGGCATCGCGGTATTGGGTGCGCTCGGGGTGCAGTTGGTACTCGGCGCGAGCATAATCATCTACAGTGTTCCCCTGTCCATCGCCGTTGCACACAACGGGGTGGCGGCACTGTTGCTATTGGCGGTTCTGAATGCAAACCAGAGAATTGGACATTACCAGTGAGCGCCTGCCCGCCCAGTGGCGGGACTACTATGCGCTGACCAAGCCGGGCGTCGTCAAGCTGCTGGTGTTCACGGCCATCGTGGGCATGCTGCTGGCCCGGCCGGGCATGGTTTCGTGGCAGATCCTGCTCTTCGCAAGCCTCGGCATCGGGCTGGCCTCGGCCTGCGGCGCAACCCTGAACCACGTGCTCGACCAGCGCCTGGACGCGAAGATGGCCAGGACCCGCCACCGTCCCCTGCCCACCGGGCGAATCGAGGAGCGCGATGCGATCGCCTTTGCCATGGTCCTGGGGCTGACCGGCATCTGCATCCTGGTCCTGCTGGTGAACCCGTTGACGGCGGCGCTGACGTTCCTGTCCCTGGTCGGGTATGCGCTGATCTACACCGTGTATCTGAAGCGGGCGACGCCCCAGAACATCGTCATCGGCGGGGCGGCCGGTGCGGCGCCGCCCCTGCTGGGCTGGACCGCCGTGACCAACGAGATCAGCGGCTATGCATTGCTGCTGTTCCTGATCATCTTCACGTGGACGCCGCCGCACTTCTGGGCGCTGGCGGTGGCCCGCAAGGAAGACTACGTGCGAGCCGGCGTGCCGATGCTGCCGGTCACCCACGGTCCCGAGTTCACCAAGTCGTTCGTGCTGTACTACACCTGCCTGCTGATCCTGATCACCCTGCTCCCCTACCTGACCGGCATGAGCGGCGTACTCTACCTGTTTGCCGCGGTGCTGCTGGGCGGCGGGTTTCTCTATCACGCGATCCGCCTGAAGTACGCCGACGACGGCAGGTTCGCAATGAGAACGTTCAACTTCTCCATCACTTACCTGGCAGCACTGTTCAGCTTCCTGCTGATCGATCACTACCTTTCCATCTTCTGGCCGGAATAGCTGGTTAGCAGACCAGGTCCTGTCCTTCCGGATTCGAAGTGGACGTCACCGCAATTCTCGATCCGCTGAACGACGCGCAACGAGAGGCGGTGACCACGCCTCCCGGACGGCCGGTGCTGGTGCTGGCCGGAGCCGGCAGCGGCAAGACCCGCGTACTCGTGCACCGCATCGCCTGGCTGATCCTGGTCGAGGAGGTCATGCCGCAGCATCTCTTCGCGGTCACCTTCACCAACAAGGCGGCCTGGGAAATGCGTCATCGCATCGAGGACCTGCTGGGTTTCCCGACACGCCACTTCTGGATCGGCACCTTCCACGGCCTGGCGCATCGGCTGCTGCGAATCCACTGGCGCGAGGCCGGGCTGGCGGAGGGCTTCCAGATCATCGACTCGGAAGACCAACTACGCCTGATCCGGCGACTGCTGAAGAGCCTCGGCATCGACGAAAAGGAGGTATCGCCGCGGGAGGTTCAGTGGTTCATCAGTCGCCAGAAGGACGAGGGGCTGCGCCCCGCACGAGTCGACGACGAGGGCCGGACACAGCGCAGGCAACTCATCGACCTCTACGCACGCTACGAAAAGGTGTGCGCGGCGTCTTCGGTGGTGGATTTCGGCGAATTGCTGCTGCGCGCGCTGGAATTGCTCGAGCAACGGCCGGAGCTGCGGGAACAGTACCAGCGGCGGTTCCGGCATGTCCTGGTGGATGAATTCCAGGACACCAACACGATCCAGTACCGGTCGATGAGACTCCTGGCCGGGTCCACGGACGCGCCGTTCGTGGTGGGCGACGACGATCAGTCCATCTTTCGCTGGCGCGGGGCGCGGATGGAGCATCTCCAGGGTTTCCAGCGCGACTTCACCGGCACCCGTGTGGTCCGCCTGGAGCAGAACTACCGCTCCACCGGCAACATCCTGAACGCCGCCAATGCCGTCATTGCCCACAACGCGATGCGGTTGGGGAAAAACCTGTGGACCGAAGGCAAGGCCGGGGACCCGATCACGCTCTATGCCGCGCTCAACGAACACGACGAATCGGACTTCGTGATCGACCGAATCCGCGAATATCTCGCGGGGGGACATCGGCGCGACGAGGCGGCGGTGCTGTACCGGTCCAACGCGCAGTCCAGAGTCTTTGAAGAGTCGCTGCTGGCCGCCGGCATCCCCTACCGCGTGTATGGCGGCCTGAGATTCTTCGAGCGCGCCGAAATCAAGGATGCGCTGGCCTACCTGCGCCTGATCGCCAACAGGCACGATGACGCCTCCTTCGACCGGGTGGTCAACATGCCGCCCAGGGGCGTTGGCGCCAAGACCATGGACGCGGTCCGGGCGTGCGCCGCGGAGTCGGGATCCAGCCTCTGGTCCGGAGCTCAGGACTGCCTCCGCGATGGTCGCCTGGCAAGCCGCGCAAAAGGGGCAGTAGAACGTTTCCTGGAACTGGTGGACAACCTGGATACCAACACCCGGGACCTGGTTCTCCACGAACAGGTAAGCCGGGTCACCGACGCGAGCGGACTCCTTGCCCATCACGGACGCGCCGGCAACGAAACGTCCGAAGCGCGAGTGGAGAACCTGGAGGAACTGGTCAACTCCGCCCTCGGCCTGATACGCGACGACGATTCTGAACTGTCGCCGCTGGACGAATTCCTGTCCTACGCGGTACTGGAATCCGGCGAATCCCAGGCCGGCTCCGACCAGGAAGCGGTCCAGCTCATGACCCTTCATTCGGCCAAGGGCCTGGAGTTCCCGCTGGTCTTCGTCTGCGGGCTCGAAGAGGGCCTGTTTCCCCATTCACGCTCCATCGACGATGTGGGCGGTCTGGAAGAGGAGCGGCGGCTGTGCTACGTGGGCCTGACACGGGCGAGGCGCAAGCTGTACCTGACCCACGCCGAACAGCGCCGGCTGCACGGCAATTACCGGTACACCACCCCGTCCCGGTTCATCCGCGAGATTCCGCCCAATCTGCTGGAGGACATGGGGCAGCGGATGACGGTATCGCGGCCGGTCTATCGCCGGGGGCAGCGCAGCGAACGTTACGGCAGGCAGTCCGGCGAAAGATACGGTGGGCGGTCCCGTGGGCCGGCCGGCGGGATGCCCGCGGGGGCGTCCGGAGGTCTGCCTCCTGGGATGCCAGGCGGGGACGACGCGCCCTTTCGCCTAGGCGACCGCGTCCGCCACGGCAGATTCGGCGATGGCGTCGTTCTCGCCTGGGAGGGCAGCGGCTCGCACGCCCGGGTACAGGTGAACTTCGAGACCGCCGGAACCAAGTGGCTGGTCCTCGCCTACGCCAACCTGGAGCTGATGTAAACTACGGCCTGTTGCCTCGGTCCGAGATGGCCTAACGCCGCTTCACGCGTCATCCCACCATGAAAATCCTGATACTGGGTGCGGGACAGGTCGGTACCACGGCTGCCTACAGTCTGGCCCGCGAGGAGGCCAACGAGGTCACCATCGTCGACCGCAGTCCCGACGTGTTGCGGGAGTTCCAGGAGCGGCTGGACGCGCGCACCGTGCTCGGCCACGCAGCTCACCCCGACGTGCTCGAGCGCGCCGGGGCGGGCGATGCGGAAATGATCATCGCGCTGACCAACAGCGACGAGATCAACATGGTCGCTTGCCAGATTGCCGGCAGCCTGTTCGGAACACCCTGCAAGATCGCAAGGATTCGGTCGCGGGAATACGCCAAACACACATCGCTGTTTCGGCCCGACGGAATTCCCGTGGACATCATCATCAGTCCCGCGCAACTGGTCACGGCGCATATCGATGAACTCATCCACTTCCCCGGCGCGCTGCAGGTTCTGGAGTTTTCCGAGGGCCGGGTGAGGCTGGTGGCGGCCCGGGCCCACGAGGGCGGCGCGCTGATCAATTGTCCGTTGCGCCAGATCCCGGAGCACATCCCCAACGTCGAGTGCCGGGTCGCGGCGATCTACCGCGACGGGCAGAGCATTTCTCCCACCGGGGATACCGTGGTCAAGGAGGACGACGAGGTGTTCTTCGTCGCCGCGCGCAAGGACATCCAAGCCGTGCTCAACGAGGTGCGGGAGCCCGACGACCCAATTCGACGGGTGGTCATTGCCGGAGGCGGCAATATCGGCACCCGGCTTGCGGCGACGCTTGAACGTTCCAACCAGGTCAAGGTCATCGAACGCCGCTACGAGCAGGCGAGGCGTATCTCCGAGCGGCTCGACAAGGCCATCGTCCTGCACGGCGACGCCACCGACGAGAACCTGCTGCTGGAGGAGAACATCGACCGCGCGGACGTGTTCGTCGCCGTCACCGATGCCGAGGAAGCCAACATCCTGTCGGCCATGCTGGCGAAACGTCTCGGCGCCCGCAAGGTCATGGCGCTGATCAACAAGCCGGCCTATGCGGACCTGGTCTCCGCCGGCACCATCGACATCGCCATTTCGCCTCAGCAGATCACGCTGGGCTCGCTGCTGGCACATGTACGCAGGGGCGACGTGGTCAAGGTGCACGCCCTTCGCCACGGCGCGGCCGAGGCCATCGAGGCCATCGCCCACGGCGACTACCGCGAGTCTCGGGTCGTCGGTCGGGCGATCGAGGACATTCGGCTACCCAGGGGCGCGACGATCAGCGCGATTGTTCGCGGCGAAGAGGTATTGATGGCCCATCACGACACCGTGATCGAGGAGGACGATCACGTCATCCTTTTCGTTGCCGACCGTCGGCAGATCGACGAAGTGGAACGGCTGTTCGAAGTCGCCTGACAAGCAGACGGACTGCTCTTTGCAGCAGCGCGAATACAGGTCCCGTGGGGCCGGCCGTTCGCAATCGAACCCGAATTGGCAGGAACTTACGGCCCACACCACTAGGTGTTAGAATCTCCGCCCGGAAAGATTGGATCGTAACCCATTGAATTTCTCGTCTAATCTCGTGGTCACTACGCTCTTTCCGGCGCTCGCCGGCACCTGCCTGTCCGCCTGTTCCGTGCTGCCGACGCCGCCGGTTTCCGATTCCGCAACGGACCTGGCCGCGGAGTTCACCGCAAGCGCGGATCCCGCCCCGTACGAGCCGTTCGAGTGGTGGAAGTCGTTTGGCGACCCGGCCCTCGACCGGATCGTTGAAGCGGTGCTCGATTCGAATTTCGACCTGGCAGCGGCCGTGGCCCGAATGGACCAGGCCAGGGCCAGGGCGCGCATCGCCAATGCCGCCTCGTTTCCGCTGATCAACCCATCGGTCGGCAGCAACGATTTCGAAACGCCTACCAACGCCGGCATCGGCGCACAACTGGAAGAATTGGGGCTGGACGACGAGACCTACGCTGCCTTCGGCATCGAACTGCCGGAAGCGATCGGCCTGACCACCTACTCGCTGGGCGGGGCTTTCGCCTACGAAGCCGACTTTTGGGGCCGCAATCGCAATGCCGCACGCGCCGCCGGAGCCCAACGCCTGGCCTCGGAGTCGGACTTGCGGGCAGCCCGCATCGGGGTCCTCGCCGAAACGGTGGGCACGTACCTGGAGATCGCCGACCTTAGGCGTCAGCGCGGCCTGGCCGGCGACAACACAAGGATCCTGCGGGAACTGGAACAGCATCAGGCGGCACGCTACGACCGCGGCCTGGTCGACGCAAGCGCACTCCACGCCGCGCGGCGGAACCTGCGAGCCGCCGAAGCCGAACTGCCTCCCATTGAGGCCGCCGTGGCGGATGCCGAAGGCCGGCTCTGGGTGCTGTTGGGCGGTTACCGCGAAGACCTGGCAGGTATCCTTCCCGATGCGCTGGCGCCTTCCCCGGCGCTGGCAGCCGTACCGGCGGGCGTGCCCGCCGACCTGCTCGCGCACCGGCCCGACGTCAGCGCGGCGCGCCGGCGAATGGAGGCTTCGCGGTTTATGGTCGGCACCCGGCGAGCGGAATTGCTGCCGTCGTTGTCCCTCTCCGGCACCATCGGTCTGCAGGGTACGGACACCAACGAATGGTTCGATCCGGACCAGTGGTTCCAGAACCTGACCGTGAACCTGCTCGCACCGGCCTTGCAGGGCGCGCGGTTGCAAAGCAATCTTGCGTTGGCCGAGGCGCAACTGGACGAAGCCGCGGCCGCGTACGGCCGCGCCGTGGTGACCGCGGTCAATGAGGTCGAGGCGGCGCTGTCGCGGTGGAACGGCAGCCTCCACCGCCATACACTGATCGCCTCGTTGGCGGAGGATGCCCGCGCCGAGGCCGCGCTGCAGGAGCGGCGCTACGCCTCCGGAGTCACCGACTACGCAAGCTACCTGGTGGCGTCCCAGACCCTGGTCAGCGCCAACTCGTCGCTGGCGACGGCGGAACGCGATCTGGGGCTCGCCCGCCTGGCGCTGCACCGCGCCCTGGGCGGCGCGTGGACGGCGGAAGAGTAAGGCCATGGGCAGGATTGGACGTCTGCTGGTCGCCGTTGGCATTGTCGCCGGCTCCTTGGCGCTGGCCATCTTCCTGGTATCGCTGGCGCCGGAGCCGGAGCGCCTCGAACCGCCATCCCAGCTTCCGTTCGTGACGACCGCCACGGTCATCGCCGGCTCGGGGCCGATCCCCGTCTTCGGCGCCGGCACGGTGCGGCCCAGCGCGGAGGTCAATATCGCCCCTCAGGTCGGCGGGCGGGTCGTGTGGGTGGATCCCGCCTTCCAGAGCGGCGGGCGGTTCGACGCCGGCCAGACCCTGTTCCAGATTGAGGAAGCTGACTATGTCTACCGCCTCAGGGAAGCCGAAGCCACCCTTGCCGACCGCCGGGTGGCATTCCTGGAGGCTCAGGAAGAAGCGGCAATCGCCCGGGCGGAATTCGAACGCTACGCGGGACAGCAGCCGAATGCTGCGCCGCTGTCCGAGGCCAGCCCTCTGGCGTTGCGTGAACCCCAGCTGGATGCGGCGCAGGCGGCGCTGGATCGTGACGAAGCGCGGGTCGCCGAGGCCAACCTGGCCGTCGCCCGCACCCGCGTGAACGCGCCCTTCAACGGCTACGTCCGCGACGAGGCTGTGGACGTCGGCCAATTCGTGGCGCCCGGCCAGCCGGTAGGCCGCCTGTTCGCTGCCGATGCCGTGGAGGTGGTCGTGCCGCTCTCCGACGCCAACGTGGCGCTGATCCCGGGGCTCTGGGATCTTGGCGCCGGCGATGCCAGCCAGGGCGTGGCGGCCCGAGTGATCGCGGAGTACGGCGATATCCGCTACGCCTGGGAGGGTTACGTGGATCGGGCCGACGCATCGCTCGACGAACAGACCCGGACCATCGACGTCATCGTGCGCGTGCCGGATCCCTTTACCGTCGGCGTGCCCGTGGGTGCTGCCGCGGCGCTCGAAGGCAGCCCTCCGCTGCTCGTAGGCAAATTCGTGGACGTGGAGATCTCGGGGCTGGCGCCGCAGATCTACTTTCGGGTCCGGCGCGCGGCGCTGCAACCCGGCGACGAGGTCTGGGCGGTGGATGGCAACGGGGCCGTGACCATCGTCCCGGTGCGCACGCTGCAGCGCGGCGACAATGAAGTATATGTGACCGGCGCGCTGGAAGACGGCCAGGCGGTCATCACCGGCGGCATTCAGTTCGCCACCAACGGCATGCTCGTGCGCACCGGAGCTGCGTCGGGCCCATGAGCCCGAACGACGACTATTCCGGAGAGCCAAGCGGGCCGATCGCCTATATGGCGAGCAATGGCGTCGCCGCCAACCTGTTCATGTTCGCCATATTCGCAGCCGGCCTGGTGTCGCTGACCGGTCTGGAGCGAGAAGCCTGGCCCACCATTCCCTTCAACCACATCGAGGTCTCCATCGCCTATCCCGGCGCCACGCCGGAAGAGATTGAGGAGTCGATCATCGCCAAGGTCGAGGAACAGGTGAGCTCGCTGGACGATGTGCTGGCGGTCAAGTCCATGGCGGCCCCGGGGATCGCTTCGGTCAGAATCGAAGTCAAATCGGGTACCGACATTCCCTTGGCGGTGGACGAGATCGAATCGGCGGTCGACCGCATCCAGTCGTTTCCGACCGGTTCGGAGCGGCCTCAAATCGCCGAAATGACCAGCCGGCAGAGCATCATCCGCCTGGTCTTTTACGGCGACATTCCGGAACGTTCGTTGAAGGAACTCGCATACCAGGTCGAGGATGAACTCGCCTCGCTCCCAACGGTATCCCTGACCGAAACCAGCGGCGTGCGAAATTACGAGATCTCCATCGAGGTTCCGCTGAACCGCCTGCGCGCCCTGGGTCTCACCCTCGACGACGTCGCGGCCGCGATTCGCCGCAGCTCCCTCGATCTGTCCGCCGGCAGAATCGATACTTCGGACGCCCAAGTGCGGGTTCGCACTCTCGGGCAACGCTACGTGCAACAGGATTTCGAGGACATTGTCGTACTCGGCCGCAGTGACGGCACGGCCGTGCGTCTGGGCGACATCGCCGAGGTGCGGGACGATTTCCAGGATGTCGACCTGATCGTCCGCCATGAGGGCAAGCCGGCCGCGTTCGTGGAGGTTTCCAGGGTGGAGGGTGAGCACGTGATGGACGTGGCAAACGCCGTGCATGCGCATGTCGCGAATGTCATCGCCCCATCGCTTCCCGAGGGCGTGGAAGTGGACATCCTGAACGACGAATCTCAAGTCTACGCCGAGCGCGCCAATCTGCTGCTGAAGAACGGCGGCCTGGGCCTGTTGCTCGTGCTGGTCTCGTTGGCGCTGTTTCTCGAGATCCGACTCGCGGTTTGGGTCGTCGTGGGACTCGCTACTTCATTCGTGGGCACCCTGGCGGTCATGCTGCTGCTCGGCGTCGCGCTCAACACGATCTCCCTGTTCGTGTTCGTGCTCGCCATCGGCATCATCGTCGACGACGCCATCGTCGTGGCCGAACACATTCATCTCGAACGCGACCGGGGCACACCGGGCGTGGTGGCCGCGATCCGCGGCGCGCGGCGGATCAAGATTCCGCTGACGTTCGCCGTGCTGACATCGGTGGTGGCGTTCACGCCGGTATTCTTCGTGCCCGGAGGCATCGGTGAAATCTGGCGGGCGCTGCCGATCATGATCATCGCCATGCTACTGCTTTCCCTGTTCGAATCACTGCTGATCCTCCCGAACCACCTCTCCCACCTGCACGGTCCGGAATGGGTGCCGGCCAATGGCTTCGACAGGTTCTTCGCGCGGACCCAGGGCTATATCGACCGCCAACTGGCCGTGTTTGTGGATGGCCCCCTGGACCGGGCCCTGCGGTTTGCGACCGGCCAGCCCGCGATCACGATCGCCGGGGCCGTCGCGCTGCTCATACTCAGCGTCTCCCTGTTGCCGGCGGGTATCGTCACCTCTACTTTCGCCGATGTCGTGGAAGGGGACTTCGTCACGGCCACTCTGGAGATGCCGGACGGCACGACGGCCGAGAGGACCTACGCGGTGGCGCGGGATTTGGTAGCGGCCGGGCACCGGGTCATCGAGCGTTTCGCCAGTGACAGGCCCGACGATTCGCCACCCCTTCTATCGGGAGTGACATTGACTGTCGGACGGGGACCGCGCGTCGAGGGCGGGGGACTCACTGCGGACCCCACCCTGAATCCCGCGGCCAATATCGCCGCCGTCGAGTTCAAACTCCTGGGCGCGCAGCAGCGGCAGATCACCACCGGGGAAATCGTGCAGGCGTGGCGCGAGGAGGTAGGCTTCCTGCCCCAAGCGCGCGGCGTCGCCTTCAGCGGCCAGATCATCGACCTGGGAAATCCCGTCGAAGCTGTTCTGTCGCACCCCGATCCGGAACGTCTCGCCGGGATTGCAAGCTCCCTGGTCGACAGTCTCCGGGGAATCGAGGGGGTATTCGACGTACGCTCGGATCACACCCCGGGCGTCAGCGAAATCCAGCTCGGGGTGCGGCCCGAGGCGCGCACGCTCGGAATCACCGCGGAATCGCTGGCCCTGCAGGCGCGCGCCGCGTTCTTCGGTGCGGAGGTCCAGCGCGTTCAAAGAGGCCGGGACGAGGTGCGCGTATTCGTGCGGCTGCCGGCGGACGAGCGCGATTCCATTAACGACCTCGAGCGGTACCCGATCCGCACCCCCGATGGCGCGGAAATCCCGCTGAGCCAGGTCGCTTCGCTGGACTCGGGCATATCGCCGCCTGCGATCCACCGCAGGGACGGTCAACGTGTCGTCACCGTCACCGCGGATGTGGATCTTGCGGTGATCACCGGCGGAGAAGCCAACGGCATTCTCATCGACTCGATCCTTCCCGAACTCACCGCCGCGAACCCGGAGCTGACGTACACGTTCGGCGGCGAACAACAGCAGCAGCTCGACTCCGTGGGGTCACTGTATCGCGGTTTCGCGATCGCGATGCTCATGATCTTCGCGCTGTTGGCGATTCCGCTGCGTTCCTACACCAAGCCGTTCATCGTCATGGCCGTGATTCCGTTCGGGATTGTGGGCGTGATTCTGGGCCACCTGATACTGGGGATCGACTTTACCACCACGGCGATTCTGGGCATCCTGGGGCTCAGCGGCGTCGTGGTGAACGATTCCCTGGTCATGATGGACTTCATCGATCAACGGCGGCGCGAGGGCGCGCCGGCGCGCACTGCGATCATCGAGGGCGCCAAGGGGCGCTTCAGACCGATCATGCTCACTTCGGTGACCACATTCCTCGGGTTCATGCCGCTGATTCTCGAGCGCGCGATCCAGGCGCAATTCCTGCGCCCCTTCGCGGCCTCGCTCGGGTTCGGCATCGTCATCACCACAGCCATATTGATGATGCTGATTCCGGCCCTGTACACGATCCGCCTGGGATTGATTTCGGCGCGCGGACGGACGGACACTCCCAGAGCGTCAATGCCGGTCTAGCAGTTTTCGCTCCGGTCGCCGGTGCGCTGACGCGGAGGGAGACGAGTATTTCCATACAAGCCCGTGGCAAAAGTCCCGCGCTTTCAGCGGTGGCGGCCGCTGCCCGCGGCCGAACCGCCCTACGAGGAGGCGGCCCCGGTTTCGATGGGATGACGGTGGCGCTTGACTTGAAACTTGAAGCTCTTGGCCGGGCTTAGCTTGGGAAACGGATTGATCTTGAGCTTGTAGTTCGCCGGGACCATCTCCATGTCCAGGTGCCGGGCTACCAGCAGCAGATTGGCGACCATCTGCAGTTCGGTCCAGCGTCTTCCCGCGCATATGTGCGTACCCGTGCCGAAGGGCGCATAGGCACCCACCTGTCTGTGTTCCTGCCTCGGCGGCAGGTATCGATCAATGTCGAACTTGTCGGGATCCTTGAAGTGCTTTTCGAAAAAATGCGGTGCGGTGAACGCGATCAGCACGGTAGTGTAGGGTGGAATTTCCAGGCCGTCTATTTCAATGGAATTCATGGCCGTGCGCCGATGCACCGGTATAATCGGATGCAGCCGCAACGACTCCATGATGAATCGGTGGGTCACGTCGATGGCCGCCGGATTGAGGTCCGCAGCAACCGGGTCCCCGTTGGAGAACAGCGCATCCGCTTCGGCCACAATGCGCTCGCGCAAGTCCGGCCTCGCCAACAGATCGTAAATGGCGAATGCCATCGCGCTCGCGGTGTAATGTCCGGCGATGATCGCCGCGATGAACGTGAACCCCAGGTCGGTTTCCGGCAGGAATTGCGGATCCGACTGGTGCAGTTCCAACAGGTCGTCGGCCAGGTCGCGCCGCTCGCCCTGGCGTTGCGCCGGAGTGTGCGTTGTGTGGATATGCGTGTAGAGTTCCATGACGCGCGCCTTGTATCGCTTCATCCTCGGTGTGCGCAGCGTGAATTTGGGCAACAAGCCGAACACATGGACCAATAGCGCCCGGTATTCGAAAGCAAGCAGATCGTCGAGTACATCCATGGGCGCGGTGCTCACCGTGAGATGCGCGATCTGCTCACCGATCAGGTGCTGACAGGCGGTTTCTCCGGTTACCGCCGTACCGATATCCCATTCGCCGAATTTTTTCCTCCCGAGCGCAAATATTTCATCCAACCTGTCCTCGACCACGGCCTTGGAGACCCCCGCCCGCATCGCCTTTCTCAAGCGAAAGTGATCGGCCCCGTCCATGCTGGCGACGGACCGCGCCGTTCCCCACTCTGTCTGAAACGCCTCGAGATAATCCCGGGTACGCAACAGCAGGCGCCCCTTGCGCCCGGTCCACCGGTTGAGTTTCGCGCTGGCCAGCACGACGACCTTGTTGCCGCCGAACTTGAGTTGGTAAACGGGCCCCAGAGCCTCGCTTTGCTCGGCAAAGAACTTGGGCAGGTTTCCCGCGCGAAACGAGCGCGACCGGAGAATGTCGACCAATCCGAGGGTCGGCATCGTTCGGCGGCGAACCGTACGCAGGCTTTCCGGCGGGCGGTAGGAACTGCGAACGGCATCCCCGATCGTCCGCCCTATGAGATCCATCCCGGAGAGGAGTTTGATTCGCTCCTCGGCCTGCTCGTATTCCTCCTTCTCGAGCAGCGTGCGCACCCCGCCGCAATTGTAGAGAAGGCCGATAATGGCGATATCGCGGGGATCCGGAATCTCGTCGGTGAGCAGAATACGCGTGATTCTGCCCTTGATTTCATCTCCGGACGTGCCGTCGATCAGGGGATAGCGACCGGTACGAGAGACCTTTCTCGACAACGACCAGAACCCACCGGAGTCGAAATCCAGAATGCCCTGCTTGACCAGGCGATCAAACGCGGCGTCACTGATTTGGTTCGCGCGGCGCGCGATTCGTTCAATCCAGTACCGCGGGGGGTGGGCGCGAGATTCACTCGCGATTTCTTCCAGCGCCGGATCCAGAAGCTCGTCGCCCGTGGGTGACGAATCGACCAACGTGAGGGTATCGAGATCCGCGTCGATCCGATTTTCAATCGCAAGATCCATGAGGACGCCGCCCGCCAGTGCGCAGGACATTCTCCACTCCGGGATGGGAGCGAAATAACCGGTTTCCTCATTGAGCAGCAGGAGGAGGATTTCTTCCGCAAATCTCATGAGCTGTTACCTTCGTCGAGTACTTCATGCTGGAGGGTTCTTCCACCGGCCCCGGGTTGGCGATACTCATCGACCACGACAGCCTACCCGAATCCATGATCCCTTTGCGCCGGCCCACGGGTACAATGCGCATCGCCCCAATGATGTTACTGGTATTTTACTTGATATGACCCTTAATTTTATCCAGACAAAGATGGCCCGGACCCGGGTCCCGCTAATGATTCAGCATAAATGTTGCCCGCCCTTGCGGAGAATGCCATGTTGACCACCCTGTCAAGGTCCCTGCGAAGAGCATACAAGGGCCGGAACGTCGCAAGTCGCGTAGTTCGCTTTGGCGGTTGGCTCGAAAAGAGCAAACAAGCCGGCGCCGAGCGTGGCGACTACGACCACGCCGAGACGGTCAACGATTACTACGACCTGTGCAGCGAGTTCATGCAATATGGCTGGAACGAGTCGCTGCACTTCGCGCCGCTAACGCCCGGAGAGACGCTGGAGGAATCCATCGTCCGCCATCAGCGCCTGATGATCGACAAGCTGGAGCTGCGGGAGGGGATGAGGGTCGTCGACGTTGGCTGCGGAGTGGGCGGTCCGATGCGGCGGGTCGCCCGCGAATCCGGCTCCAGGGTGTTGTGCATCAACAATAACGAACAGCAATTGGAGAAGGCCCGACGAAGGAACGTCGAGGCGGGGCTCGATCACATGGCGGAATACATGAAGTGCAATTTCATGGACATGAGCGCCGTTGAAGCCAATTCGTTGGATGCGGCCTATGCGATCGAGTCGACGTGCCACGCGCCGGACAAGGAGGGGGCGTTCGCGGAGATTTTTCGCGTACTGAAGCCGGGCGCCCTGTTCTGGGGCCAGGAAATGTGCATGACGGAGAAGTATGACCCGGACAGCCGCCGCCACCGAAATATCAAGGACGAATTGATGCTCGGCATCGCCCTCGACGGCATCGCCACGTTCGCGGAAGTGAATCGCGCGCTGGAGGCCGTCGGATTTCGGATTGTCGAGGCGCTGGACAGGGATGTACAGGAGGGCCCGAGCACGCCCTGGTATCGGCCCATGGAGGGACGGAGCGGGACACTGCGCGGCGCCTTTCGCAGAACGCCGCTCGGCCGCAAGGCCATGATCGGCGGATTGCGGGTAGCGGAAGCGTTCAGATTCTTACCGAAGGGTTCCGCAGCCGTCGTCCGGCTGATGGACCGAACGGCCGATGCCTATGTCGCGGGCGGCAAGACGGGTGTATTCACTCCGCTCTACTGTTTCCTGGCCCGCAAACCCGAGTAGGCCCTACGCGTTGTTCGCCTGGCAACCATCACCGGACGTTGGTTCCGAACATCATGGCCCAGAACCACGTATATCGTGTACACAGCGCCGGACAGGCCAAGACGTGCGTCCGGCCAAGCGTCGGACATCTTGACCGCGATCCTGCAGGCGCCCATCATTGCGCCATTGCAAACCGCTGACGGGAGAGGCAATGGCCAAGTATCTGTTTCGAACGAGCTACACCCAGGCAGGCGTTGCGGGTCTGATCAGGGAAGGCGGTACCGGGCGCCGCGACGCGCTCCGCCAGACCGTGGAAGGATTGGGCGGAACGCTTGAAGGCTTCTACTACGCTTTCGGGGACGATGATCTGCTGCTGATCGCCGATCTCCCCGACGAAGAGGCTGCCGCGGCGTTTTCGATGTTCGTCAGCGCCGCGGGCGCTCTGACGGTTGCCTGTACCGTGTTGATGGAGCCGGAAACGATCGACGGCGCGATCAGCAAAAGCGTGCCCTACCGCAAACCCGGCGACTGACCAAAATCAGCCTGCGCCGCTGAAGCCGCGCTCCCGGCGCCGGGCGCCCTCCACCAGTCAGCATGCGAGCCAGAGCAACGATTCAACGCGTTCTCGGGTTGCTGTTGGCTATGTTCAGCACCACGATGCTGTTGCCGATCGTCGTTTCGGTGATCTTTGCGGACGGCCAGTGGCTCACCTTCGCGGCGTCGTTCCTCATCATTCTTGGCTCCGGGGTCGTGATCTGGTGGCCAGTTCGGGAGGAGACCCGCGAGCTACGCCTGCGCGAAGGATTTCTGGTGGTGGCCGCGTTCTGGATCGTGCTGGGCCTGTTCGGTTCCGTGCCGCTGCTGCTGACCGGCAATCCACAGCTCAGCCTCACAGATGCGGTCTTCGAGTCAATGTCCGGGCTGACCACCACCGGGGCGACGGTATTGACCGGGCTTGCCGAACTGCCGGAGTCGATACTGTTCTACCGCCAGCAACTACAGTGGTTCGGGGGCCTGGGCATCATCGTGCTCGCCGTTGCAGTGCTGCCCATGCTGGGCGTCGGCGGCATGCAGCTTTACCGCGCGGAGACGCCCGGGCCGGTCAAGGATACCCGGCTGACGCCGCGGATCACGGAGACGGCGAAGGCGCTCTGGTACGTCTACCTGGGAATCACCGTGCTTTGCGCGTTTGCGTACCTGGCCGCCGGGATGGGCGTGTTCGACGCCATTTGCCATGCGTTCAGCACTGTCGCCATCGGTGGTTTTTCAACCTACGACGAGAGCTTCGGGTACTTCAACAGTCCCGCAATCGAACTGGTCGCCGTCGTCTTCATGTTCGTCTCCGGGGTGAATTTCTCGCTGCACTTCCTCGCCTGGCGGCACCGTTCCGTCAGGCATTACCTTCAGGATCCCGAGTTTCGCGCCTATGCAAAGATGCTCGGCGGGCTGATCGCGGTGGTCGTGGTGTACCTCTATGCCCAGGGCTACTATCCGACACTCACCGAAACCCTGACGCACGGGCTCTTTCAGACCGTTTCCATCGCCACCACCACCGGCTTTACCACCGCGGATTTTGCCGTGTGGCCCGGCGTGCTGCCCGTACTGTTGATCTTCTCGAGTTTCGTCGGCGGATGTGCCGGGTCGACGGCCGGAGGCATCAAGGTCATCCGTTGGCTGCTGATGTACCGGCAGGGGCTCAGGGAAGTCCAGCGGCTGGTTCACCCCAGCGCCGAGGTTCCGGTCAAGCTGGGTTCGAAGGCCGTGCCTCACCGGGTCGTCGATGCAGTCTGGGGGTTTTTTGCCGTCTACGTCGTGGTCTTCAGCGCCCTGTTACTGATCCTGATTGCCGCCGGACTGGATCAGGTGACAGCCTTCTCCGCCGTGGCCGCCACATTGAACAACCTCGGCCCCGGACTCGGTGAGGTCGCCTCCGGTTTCGGGGGCGTGGGCAATGTCGAAAAGTGGGCGTCCGTGTGCGCCATGCTGCTGGGCCGGCTTGAGATATTTACCCTGCTGGTGTTGATCACGCCCACCTTCTGGCGGCCTTGATCGTGAGCATGGCGCCGCAATTGGAGGCTATACTACAGCGCGGCGGCGACAACGCGGGCCTCAGGTACGCCCTGGGCTGCGAATACATGAAAGCGGGCGATCCCGCCAGGGCCGCCGGGCACCTGAGCAAGGCCGTGGCGCTGGAGCCGACCTATTCGGCGGCATGGAAGCAGCTTGGGAAGGCACAGACCGACGCCGGATTGGAGGAACAGGCCATGGAAAGCTACCGGCGCGGCATCTCGGTGGCCAACGAACGCGGCGACATCCAGGCCGCCAGGGAAATGACCGTGTTCCTGAAGCGGCTGCGCAAGTCCGTTCAGGACGGGCCGGAACAATGACGCAAGCGACCGGCGCACCGACCCTGATGATTTGAACCTGGCAACCATGCTGCGATTGAAAACCCACCTCGAGCGCTTCAGCGAACTCACAGGCTCCGCCATCGCGTGGCTGACCGTGCTGATGGTGCTCGGGACCTTCGTGATCGTGGTGCTGCGCTATGTCTTCGACCTGGGCTGGATCGCGATGCAGGAGAGCATCGTGTGGATGCACGCCGCGGTCTTCATGCTGGGGGCCAGCTATACCCTGAAGCAGAACGAACATGTCCGCGTCGACATCTTTTACAGGCGCATGAGCCCCGATCGCCGAGCCCTGGTCGATGTGGCCGGCACCGTGGTGTTCCTGCTTCCCCTGGCCGTGTTCATCGCGGTCTCGAGCTGGGATTACGTGTATACGTCCTGGGCCATCGGTGAGGCATCCAGGGAAGCCGGCGGACTGCCCTTCCCCTTCGTGCCGATTCTGAAGAGCCTGATACCGGCCACCGCGGCGCTGTTGATCCTGCAGGGCGTCGCAGACCTGCTCGGCGCCGTACTCGTACTGACAGGGGCGATCGAGCCGGAAGCAGAGCCGGCCGGCCCGCCGAGCGAGGCGATCTGATGGAGTGGCTCTCGCTGTTGATGTTCGCCGTGGTCGTGGTGGTGCTGCTCGCCGGGTACCCCGTGGCCTTTTCGCTGGGTGGCGTCGCCCTCCTGTTCGCATGGATCGGCGAGTTGTTCGGGCTGTTCGACGGGGCCTTTCTGGGGACCATGCCCAACCGGATCTACGGCATCATGAGCAACGAAACGCTCATGGCGGTGCCGCTGTTCGTTTTCATGGGCGTAACGCTGGAACGGGCCCAGATTGCCGAAAGCCTGCTGGACAGTCTCAGCCGGCTCTTCGGCACGCTGAGGGGCGGCCTGGGCATTTCGGTGACCCTGGTCGGCATGCTGCTGGCGGCGAGCACCGGCATTGTCGGAGCCACCGTCGTCACCATGGGCCTGTTGGCGCTGCCGACCATGTTGCGGCGCGGTTATGACCCGGCTGTCGCCACCGGCACAATCTGCGCCTCAGGCACGCTGGGACAGATCATCCCGCCCTCCATCATCCTGGTGCTGCTGGGCGACGTGCTCTCATCCGCGTACAGCCAGTCGCAGCTCGACGCCGGCATTTTCTCCCCGGACACCGTGTCCGTGGGCGACCTCTTCGTCGGCGCATTGATTCCGGGCCTGGGACTCGTGGCGCTCTACATCATCTATATCATGGCCACGGCCCTGCTCAGACCGGCGACCATGCCGGCGCGCGAAAAAGCCGAGAGGGTCGGCTTCGGCGAACTGGCGCTGGCGCTGTTTCCGCCGTTGTTCCTGATCCTCGCCGTGCTTGGATCCATCATGGGCGGGCTGGCAACACCGACGGAAGCTGCCGGCGTGGGCGGCGTCGGCGCGTTGCTGCTGGCGCTGGGCAAGCGCCAGTTTTCCCTCTCCCGCCTGGTCGACGTCATGAAGAGCACCGTGCGCGTGAGCAGCATGGTGTTCCTGATCCTGATCGGTGCGTCGATCTTTTCGCTGGTGTTCCGGGGTTACGGCGGGGACCGCCTGGTGCACGAACTGCTGGTCAGCATGCCCGGCGGTGTCGTCACTGCAATGCTCATCGTCATGCTGCTGATGTTCCTGCTGGGTTTCGTGCTGGACTTCATCGAAATCACGTTCGTCGTGGTCCCCATCGTGGGCCCAATTCTCCTGACCATGGGGGTCGACCCGGTGTGGCTCGGCGTCATGATCGCGATCAACCTGCAGACGTCGTTCCTGACGCCGCCTTTCGGGTTTGCGCTGTTCTATTTGCGGGGGGTGGCGCCCGACAATGTGGAGACGACGGCCATCTATCGGGGGGTCATTCCCTTTGTGGTCATCCAGCTCGTCGCGCTGGCGCTGCTCGCAATATGGCCGGAACTGGCAACGTGGCTGCCGGGGGTTGTTTACGGAGGGTAGTGCGTTCGCCAAGCGCATCGAGGGTCCGCGCGCACCCTCGCTTATCCCGGCGCATGGTCGTCCCAATCCACGACACAGTCATACGGCGGGATCTCTCTGCCGGGCGCCCAGTATCGATTGTCTTCGACCGTGAACGGTCGAGTGAACACCAAGGGGTCGAAGACAGTTAACGAATACTCAAGATCGTTTCCGTCTTCGGATGGCGTGAATCTCTCCAGTATGATGGCCTGGTCGGACTGCGGAAGACCGAACTCCGACCAATAGGGAAAGTCCAGATGCGTCGTGGTGACGACCAGGGTCTCGCCCGCCCAGCGGCCGGTCGAGTAGCCGACAGGCGACGGTTCCGGCTCGGGTCTCGTTGTCGAATCCATGTAAATGGTTCGTCGACCATTGTATTCCCATGACTCGAACGTGATGCGGTCGCCTTCGTCGGTTACCCGTATCGGTACCGGGTCAAACATGTAATCCGGCATCCCTTGCCTGCATTCCGATACTTCAGCGTTATCCGCCACCGGGTCGTAGCGTGCGTTGATTTCGCGCCCGCGTTCGTTCAGCCAATCCCTTGAATCGGCCAGGGCATCCTGCTCGGGCCCTCTGCCCGGCGTCTTCATCCAGGTGCGAAAAATGCTGTGCGCCGTGCGCCTTTCCTCTGCCTCCAGTGCGGGGTCGACCGGCGGACCCGTGCGGGTGACCGTCTCACTCGACCAACGAAGTTCACGGTTGCCCTGCACGAATTCCACGCCGCTTGGCAACATCACATGAACTGCGCCTATGGAATTGCCCCCCCGCCTGGAAAGAAAACCGGCGATTCTGACCCGTCCCAGGAAATCTTCCTCGGCAAGACCCCTCTGGTCCATGCCCCCGGGGCCGGGGCCAAGCTCAACCTCCCAGACGTTCTCTTCGCCGGCATCATCCACCACTGTCAACCTGCCTCGAACATGCGGGTTGCGCCAGAGGAGTTCCGTCATCTCGCCTTCCAGTTCAATGAGATTGTCGGCGTGATACAGGACAGGGTTCGTGATCGCGCCGTGATGCGCCAGGAGTGCAGGAGAAACCAGCGCGGAAACCACACAGAAAATTTGCTTGGCCATGTTCATCATCCTTTCGTCCCTCAGCCGGGATTTATTGTCGGTCGAATGCTGCGGGGCATTCGCCTCAAGCGGCTAACCTGCGGCCACTGATACGCAATTATCGGTTGGATGGAGCACTAATCGTCCCAATCGGCAGCACAATTGAACGGCGGAATCTCAATACCCGGCGCCCACCGCCGCTGATGCTCAAGCGTAATGGGTGCCGTGAACATGATGGGGTCCGTAGCCGTCAACGAATAGCTCAACTCCGTGTGGTCGTCCGATAGCTCGAAACGCTCCAGGTACTCGACCTGTTCCGACTGCGGCGTGCCGTATGGATCGAGGTAAGGCCAGTCCAGATTCGTCGTGGTGACTACGAGCGTGTTGCCCTCCCACCGTCCGACCGAGTAACCCAGCGGCGTACGTTCCTGCGACTCCGGCGCCGCATTTTCGCCGAGATGGATCGTACGGCGTATGTCGTATTCCTCCAGAATGATGGTGATGCGATCGCCCTCGTCAACAACCTCCATTGGATTGGGATCGAACATGGTCGCCGCCACGCCCGATCGGCACGATAGTTCCGGGTTGTCTTGGGGCGCGTTGAATTCCCCGGCGAGCTCGCGTCCGCGCTCTGTCAGCAGATGCGAGTAGCTTTCGGCCTGCGGGCGAGGTCCGAGCCGCCTGCTCCACATCCGGAAGATGCTGTTCGCCGTTTCTCTCTCTGCTGCGGCTCTGTCAGGATCCGGTTCCTGCTGCACGATCCTGACGCCCGTGTCAGACCATCGCGGTTCCCTGTTATTCGCATGGTATTCCCGGCCGCTGGGCAGCAGGAGGTTGACGACGCCGAGCGAATCCGGATTTCGTTTGGACCTGAAGCCCGCCACTCTTACGTGCCCGAGCAAATCTTCCTCGGAAACGCCCATGCGCCCGAACTCTACCGGGCCGGGCTGGGTTTCAATCTCCCACACGGTTTCCTCACCGTTTTCGTCCACGACACTCAGATGGGCCCGAGCGTGCGGATTTCGCCACAAGACCTCGGTGATTTCGCCCTCGAGTTCGATGAGTTCGCTGGAATCGTAGAGCGCACTGTTCGCCAAACTGCCGTGGTGGGCATGAACCATTGTCGAAAAAACCAGGGGAAGCCACAGGAATGTCGCCCCCGTAATCTTTAGTGAGTTCGGCATGAAGCGTTCTCCATATCAGCTACAGCAGTCACAGCCCCGCATCCATCGCTTACGGGCTACCTCGAATCCCAACCGCCTCCCCGCAGTAGCTTATACGGTGGGAACCAAGACTGTCGAATGGGAGCCTTGTCCAATGAGACATGAGCCTGAACGGGGGGCGTAAATCCAACGAGACATGAGCCTGTAGGTCGGCGTCTGGGATCATCGGAGGATGATCGTGACGTTACAGACGCAGCGGGTTCA
>LXNI01000040.1_pt1 | contig 131868 bp, 129 predicted proteins | sample 809091 | NCBI WGS metagenome assembly LXNI01 (sample SAMN04870527, study PRJNA318959) | sponge metagenome | biome: 01000161; feature: marine sponge reef; material: water | host: Sarcotragus foetidus | place: Greece: Milos, Mediterranean Sea | collected 2013-05-29 | depth 5-7 m
TGGCGAGGCCGAGGAAGGCGGCGAACCCGACCACGTCGGTAATCGTCGTCAGCACGACCCCGCCTGCCAGCGCCGGGTCGATATTGATCCGCCGCAGAATGAGCGGCACCAGCACGCCAGCGGCTGCGGCGGCCAGCAGATTGATGGCGATGGCCGCGCCGGCGATCAGCGCCACCTCCATGTTGCTGAAAACCCCCAGCGTGACCACTGCGACCACCACCGCCCAACCCAGACCGTTCAGCAGTCCCACCGCAATCTCCTTCCACAGCAGCCAGCGGACATTGGAGTTCTGAACCCGTCCCTGCGACAGGCCGCGCACCATGAGCGTGAGCGTCTGGCTTCCGGCGATGCCGCCCATGCTGGCAACGACCGGCAACAGCACGGCCAGCAGGGCTACCCGTTCCACGGCCGGCTTGAACCAGGCCACTACCCCGGCCGCGACCAGGGCGGTCACGAGGTTCAGCCCCAGCCAGAGCGTGCGGCGGCCGGTGCTGACCGCCACCGGCGCGAACATGTCATCGTCATCGTCCAGGCCGACGGAGCCCAGGATTTCGTGATCCGTCTGCTCGCGCAAGGCGTCCACGACATCGTCGGCGGTGATCTGTCCCACCAGCCTGCCCTCGTCGTCCACCACCGCCGCCACCGAGCTGTCGATGTTCTGGAACTGGTGAATCACATCGGATGCGATGGTGTTGCAATGGATAGGACGCGCCTCGGTATCCATGAATTGGTCGACTCTGGCGTCCACTGCCCCGCCGAGAAGGTCGCGCACCTGCAATACGCCCAAGTAGCGTTGCCGCCGGTCGACCACATACACGCAATACAGGTCCTCGGGTAGTTCCGAATGCGAACGCAGGTAGCCGAGCACGCCTTCCAGGGTCATGTCCGGGCGCACGGAAACCACTTCCGGCGCCATGAGGCCGCCGGCCGAGTCCGGAGGAAAATCAAGGACCGAACGAAGCAGCTCCCGCTCGTCTTCGTCAAGCGACCGGATGATGCGCTCGGTGATGTCGTCGGAAAGGTCGGCGACCAGGTCGGCGAGGTCGTCCAGGGGCAGGCCCTCGGCGGCATCCACCAGCGCGGCGGACTCCATGCCTTGCATGATCTGGGCGCGCACCTCGTCGTTGAGTTCGACAAGAATCTCACCCTCGTCCTCCTCATCGACCAGCTCCCAGGCGAGTTCGCGCCGCCCGGGGGGCAGCGACTCAATGAGTATTGCGGCTTCGCGCGGGCTTAGCGCGTGTACGAGACGGCGCAGGCGCGGCTCGGTGTCCGCCGCCAGCAGGGCGCGCAAGGCTTCGCGCTGGGAGGCGTCGCGCGCGTGCTCGACCATCGCTTCAGTCTTCTATTGGAAGCACGGTCATGGAGTCGGTGTGGCCGGAGACACCGGTAATGGCGCCCTTGGTAATGATCACCAGGTCACCGGCCTCAAGGCCACCCTCGTCCCGCAGGCGCTCGAAAACGGCGCGAAAGAGCTTGTCCGGCCGTGTTTCGGTGACGTCGAAACCCACCGGCACGACCCCCCGGTAGAGCGTGACCCGGCGCTGGGTGCCGGCATGGCGCGTCAGTGCGAAAATTGGAATATCCGAGCGGATACGCGACATCCAGAGCGCCGTGGCGCCCGACTCGGTCAGCGCCGCGATGGCCCGCACGTCCATGTGGTTGGCGGCGTACATGGCCGCCTTGGCAATGCCCTCGTCCACTCGCTCGAATGCGCCTTCGGTGACCGGGCTGGTTTCCATGCGGGCCGGCATCCAGGCTTCGGCGCCCCGGCAGATGGAAGCCATGGCGGAAACGGCTTCGGCGGCATACTCCCCCACCGCGCTTTCCGCCGACAGCATCACTGCATCGGTTCCGTCCATGACCGCATTGGAAACGTCCGAAACCTCCGCGCGGGTCGGCATCGGCCGGTCGATCATCGACTCCATCATCTGCGTCGCGGTTATGACGACCCGGTGCCGGTGCCGCGCGCGACGAATAATCAACTTCTGCTGCCCGATAAGGCCCTCGTAACCGGTCTCTATTCCCAGGTCTCCGCGCGCCACCATCACCGCGTCGGCGGCATCGAGGATTTCGTCGAGGTTATCCAGCGCCTCCGACCGCTCGATCTTGGCGACAATGTGCGCGGTTCCGCCGGCTTCCCGTATCAGCCTGCGCGCCGTCTCGATATCGGCGCGGTCGCGCACGAAGGACACGGCGATCCAGTCCAGCTTCGCTTCGGCTGCAAGCTTGAGGTCCCGGCGGTCCTCTTCAGTAAGCGCAGGCGCCGCAAGCAGACCCCCGCCCCGCTTGTTCACGCCCTTGTGATCGGAAACCACGCCGCCGTGGACCACGCCGCAGTGCACTCTGGACCCGCGGGTCTGCTGCACCTTGAGCTCCACGTTCCCGTCGTCCATCAACAGGGTGTCACCGGGCGCCACATCGTCGCTGAGGGTGATGAAATTCAGCCCGACGCCGTGCACGTCGCCCGCGTCAGGGTCCAGCTCCGGATCGAAGAAAAATTCGGCGCCGTCTTCCAGCCGCACCGGACCATCCGCGAAACGGGCGATACGGATCTTCGGGCCCTGAAGGTCGCCCAGCAGGGCCACGCAACGGCCCAGTTCCGCGGCAGCCGCCCGCGCCTCGGCAATGCGCCGATAGCGAACATCCCAGTCGCCGTGCGAGAAATTGAGGCGCAGGGCGTCGGCGCCATTCTCCAGGACGCCGCGAAGGACTTCCGGCCGGTCGGTCGCAGGTCCCAGGGTCGCAATAATTTTGGTGCGCCGCATCAGCGCTGAATCATACACGCCGAACATGACCGTGCGATCTCCGAATTCAAAGAAAAAAACCAGTTATTACGCGGCATTGAGAGCGGACAGGCCCGGCAGATCGCGGCCCTGCAGCCAGGCGAGCATGGCGCCCCCGCCGGTGCACAAGTGATCCAGTTCCGAGGCCAATCCGAACTCGTCCAGCGCGCGCAAGGTGTCGCCTCCCCCGGCGAGGCGGAAAGCCGAACTGGCCGCGACCGCTTCCGCCACTGTGCGGGTACCGCCGGCAAACGCCCGGACCTCGAACAGGCCCAGCGGACCGTTCCAGACCACGGCGCCGGCGCCGGCAATCGCCTGCGCGTAAATCTCCGCCGTGCGCGGCCCGATGTCGAGGATCATTTCCTCGGGATTCACATCGTCAATCGGCGCGATTCGCGCGCGTTGCGGCGCGTGGGGCGAAGGCGCCAGCACGGCGTCCACCGGCAACACAACGTCGGCGCTGCCGGACAGCACTTTCCGCGCCTCGGGATACATATCCGGCTCGGCGAGCGACGCCCCGAGCTCCACGCCGGTGGCGCCCAGCAGCGTATTGGCGATGCCGCCGCCCGGGATAAGCACGTCCGCCTGCGAGGCAAGAGAGCTCAGCACCCCCAGCTTGCCGGAAATCTTGGCGCCGCCGGCTATTGCCGTCAGCGGACGCGGCGGATCGGAAAACGCGGACCGCAATGCCCTGATTTCGGCCAGCAGCAGCGGCCCTGCGCAGGCTTCCGGCGCTGCACGGGCAACCGCGTCAACACTGGCGTGGGCCCGGTGGGCGCTGCCGAAGGCATCCATCACGAACAGGTCGCAGAGCGCCGCCATGCGCTTGCCGAGTTCCGGGGAGTTGTCCTTCTCACCGGTGTTGAAGCGCACGTTCTCGCACAGGACCGCCTGGCCGACCGAAACGTCCACGCCGTCCAGCCAATCCCGCTTCAGCGGCACGGGGATGCCGAGGGCGCGGCTGAGTTCCCTTGCGACGGGGGCCAGGGAGAACCGGGCGTCAAATGACCCTTCCGCAGGGCGCCCCAGGTGCGAGAGCAGAATCACCGCTGCATCGCGGTCCAGACAATGGCGGATGGCCGGCAGCGCCGCATGGATGCGCTGGTCGTTGGCAACCCGTCCTCCCTCGATCGGGACGTTCAGATCCGCGCGAATCATGACCCGCCGTCCGGTGACGACGGCGGAGCTCAGCGCGGGAACCGCCATCTAGCAGCCCGTGGCAAAATCCCGCGTCGCGCCGAGACCGGCGAGACGCCCGCCTGGCAAGGCGCGAGGAGCGCGCATATCGAGCATATGCAAGCGACAAGCAACGCAGTCCAGGCGGGATGGATCGCCGGTCGAACGCAGTGGGAGTTTTGCCACGGGCTGCTAGGCTTCAAGCAAGGCCAGCGTGGTGTCCAGCATGCGGTTGGCGAATCCCCACTCGTTGTCGTACCAGGAGCACACCTTGACCAGGTCGCCGCCCAGAACCTTGGTCATGCCGGCGTCATAGACCGACGAATAAGGGCAATGATTGAAATCGGTGGAAACCAGGGGCTCGTCATTGAAGGCCAGCACGCCGTTCAATTCGCCTTCGGCCGCAGCGCGCATGGCGGAATCGATTTCCTCCACCGTAGTCGTCCGCGAGGCGCGGAAAGTCAGGTCCACCAGCGATACGTTGATCGTGGGCACTCGCACGGAAAAGCCGTCCAGGCGGCCGTCCAGTTCGGGCAGCACCAGCCCCACCGCGGCGGCCGCCCCGGTCCTGGTCGGAATCATCGACTGGGTTGCCGATCTCGCGCGCCGCAGGTCCTTGTGGTACACGTCGGTCAGCACCTGGTCGTTGGTGTAGCTGTGGACGGTGTTCATGATGCCCTGCTCTATGCCCACCGCCTCGTGCAGCACCTTGGCCAGCGGCGCCAGGCAGTTGGTGGTGCAGGAAGCGTTGGAAATGATCGAGTGGTTCGATCGCAGAATGTCGTGATTGACGCCGTAAACCACCGTGGCGTCGACCTCCTTGCCCGCAGGCGCGGAGATCACGACCCGCCCGGCCCCGGCGCTCAGGTGCGCCCCGGCCCTGTCACGCGTGCGGAACAGGCCGGTGCATTCCAGCACCGCGTCCACGCCCAGCTCCGCCCAGGGCAACTGCCCCGGATCGCGCTCGGCCAGCACGCGCACGCGGTCTCCGTCCACCAGCATGTCGTCGCCCTCCATCGCCACCTCGGCGCCGAAACGCCCGTGTGCGGTGTCGTAGCGCGTCAGGTGCACGTTGGTATTGGTGTCGCCCAGGTCATTGATCGCGACGATCTGCAGCGCGCCGCGCTTCCCTTCTTCGTAAAGGGCGCGCAGGATGCAGCGCCCGATTCGACCGTACCCGTTAATTGCAATTCTTGCCGTCACTCTATTTCCTCAGTCTGACTTCAGGCCACGCACTTCGGCGACGGTCTCGCGGGCCAACGCCGCAACCGCTTCCGCCGTAAATCCAAAATGTTCGAACAACTCGCCGCCGGGCGCCGATGCGCCGTACCGGCTTATCCCCAGCACGCGCCCATGGGGGCCGGTGATTCCTGGCCATCCCCTGGGAACGCCCGCTTCCACCGCGACCCGCGCCCGTACGCCCGCTGGCAGCACCGACTCGCGGTAACCGGGATCCTGCTGCATGAACATGTATACACAAGGCATTGAGACCACCCGCGCTGCAATGCCCTCGCCCTCAAGCTCCGCTGCCGCGGCCATCGCCAGCTGCACTTCCGAGCCGGTCGCAATCAGCAACACGTCGGGCGACTCAGCCGCTTCCTGCTTCAGCACATAGCCGCCGCGGGCCGCGTCGGCCAGCTGCCCCGGGGTGCGCGCCTGCGCCGGCAGACCCTGCCGCGTGAGCACCAGGCTGGTAGGACCGTCCCGGCGCTCGATCGCCTCGCGCCAGGCCACCGCCGTTTCCACCGAGTCGCACGGCCGCCAGACACGCATGTTGGGAATGATGCGCAGCGATTCCAGGTGTTCGATCGGCTGGTGAGTGGGACCGTCTTCGCCCAGCCCGATCGAATCGTGCGTGAACACGAATATGCAGGGCTGGCGCATGAGCGCGGCCATGCGCAGCGCGTTGCGCTGGTAATCGGAGAAAGTAAGGAAGGTGCCGCCGTAGGGAATGAAGCCCCCGTGCAGCGCCAGCCCGTTGAGCATGGCGCCCATGGCGAACTCGCGAACGCCGAAATACACGTAGTTGCCGCCGCCTTTGGCCGTTACGCCGACGGATCCGGAATGGCGCGTGCAGTTGGAACCGGTCAGGTCCGCCGAACCGCCCACCAATTCCGGAAGCATGGGAGCGAAAGCCTCCAGCGCGCCCAGCGAGGCCTTGCGCGTGGCCTGGGTCTTCATCTCCGCGGCGATTTTCTCGATCGCCCCCGCTGCCGACGCTTCCCAGTCGTCCGGCAGCCTGCCGTCCATGCGCCGCCGGAACTCCGCAGCCTGCTCCGGATACGCATCGCCATACGCGGCGAAACGTTCATCCCACCTCTCGACCTGGCGGTCCCCGCGATCGCGGATGTCCCAGCGGCGGCGGATATCCTCCGGCACATCAAACGGCGCATGCGGCCAGTTCAGCTCCCTGCGCGCGGCCTCGATCTCCGCTTCGCCCAGGGGCGCGCCGTGCGTATCCGCGGTGCCCTGCTTGTTCGGCGCACCGAAACCGATCACGGTCCGGGCGCACACCAGGCTGGGGCGGTCCTCGTCGGCGCAAGCCTCATCCAGCGCCCGGCGCAGGGCCTCGGAATCATGGCCGTCGACATCGCGCACCACGTGCCAGCCGTAGGCCTGGAACCTGGCGGGCGTATCGTCGCGGAACCATCCGCCGACTTCCCCGTCGATCGAGATACCGTTGTCGTCGTAAATGCAGATCAGCTTGCCGAGGCCCAGCACGCCGGCCAGCGAGCAGGCTTCGTGCGAGATGCCTTCCATCAGGCAGCCATCGCCCAGCAACACCCAGGTCCTGTGGTCTACGATTTCATGCTCCGGACGGTTGAACTCAGCCGCCAGCAGCCGTTCCCCCAGCGCCATGCCCACTGCGTTGGCCAGGCCCTGCCCAAGGGGTCCGGTGGTAGTCTCGATACCGATCTCGACGTTGAGTTCCGGGTGGCCGGCCGTATGCGAGCCAAGCTGGCGGAACGCTTTCAGCTGGTCGAGGTCCAGGGCGTAGCCGGCCAGGTGCGCGGCGCCGTACAGGAGCATGGATCCATGGCCGTTGGACAGCACCAGCCGGTCGCGATCCACCCAGTGGGGCTGCCGCGGCGCCACCTTGAGATAATCCGAGTAAAGCAACTCCGCGATGTCCGCCATCCCCATGGGCATGCCGGGATGGCCGGAGTTGGCGCGCTGCACGGCATCCATGGCCAGCGCGCGTAGGGCGTTTGCGCGCTCCCGGCGCACGGTTGCTAGCTCCGCCACTTGATTGAACAGCCCTGGCTGGAGTTCTGGCTGTGCGGGCCTTGTCCCGTCCTTGCGATCCGGACCATTGCGTCGAACAGTTCGCGCGGCGCGTCCGGGGGCGCGGGGCGCGAACCGCTGGAATCGAGCCGGCCACGGTACTGCAGCTCAAGATCGGCGTTGTAGCCGAAGAAGTCCGGCGTGCAGACCGCGCCGTAGCTGCGCGCCACCTCCTGCGATTCGTCATACAAATACGGAAAACCGAAACCCGCCTGTTCGGCCAGGGACGCCATTCGCGGCGGAGAATCCCCCGGGTAGCGGATCACGTCATTGGGCATGATCGCAACACTGCCGATTCCGTGCTCCTGCAATTCGGCAGTGTCGCGCGCAAGCTTGCCGAGGATGGCCTGCACATACGGGCAATGGTTGCAGATGAACATCACCAGAGTGCCGTTCTCGCCGGCGCAGTCCTGAAGACTGAACTCGCGCCCGGACGGGTCCGGCAGGTTGAAAGGCGGCGCAGGCGCACCGAAATCGCAGGGAGGCGGACCCATCAGCATGGTGTGCTCCTAGTGTGCTGTCCCATAAGTTCGTTGCCTTTCAGAACGGGCCGGCCGCACTGATGCAAGGCAATTTGAACTGGCCGCCGAAAGCTTCCACGGAATGCGCGAAGTTTATCATGCAGGCCGTTCCCGATAAACGCCGCGGCAGGACTCATAAGCGGCGCGACGGGAGTTTTCGGCGGCTGTCCGCTTATTATTGGCGCATGCGTACCGGGACCCCGCTTTTTCCCCTGCCGACGGTCCTTTTTCCGGAGGGACCGCTGCCCCTGAGGGTGTTCGAGCCCCGCTACGTGGACATGGTCGGCCGGTGCATGCGCGATGACGAACCCTTCGGAGTGATCCGCATCGAGGACAACGGCGAGTCGTCTTCCGAAGAGAGATTGTGCAGGACCGGAACCCTTGCGATCATTGCCGACTGGTTTCAGAGCGACGGCGGTCTGCTGGGCATACTGGCCATCGGTTCCCTCAGGTTCCAGCTCCATGCCACGGCCCTGCAGCCGGACGGACTGCGGGTGGGCGACATCGAGGAGCTGCCGCCCGAACCCCAGGTTCCCCTGCCGCCGGAATTCGTTTCCATGAGCTCCGCATTGCAGCACCTGATTCAAAAGCTGGACCGCCTTTACCGGGGCATTGAAACGCGCTTCGACGACGCCAGTTGGGTGAGCCTGCGGCTGGCCGAAATTCTGCCTATCGGCCTGGAGCACAAACAGCATTGCCTGGAGCTTGAGGATCCGCTGGAACGCTTGCGCTATCTTCGCCCGCTGATGCGCGTGAGCCGCTAGACACCGGTGCCCACCGAGATGCTGCAAGTGGAAGAGCGCGCAGGCGGCCTGCTGCACCTTACGCTCAACCGGCCGCGGCAGCACAATGCGCTGAGCTTTGCGCTGCTGGATAAACTGCGGGAAACGCTTGAGAACCACGCTCAGGACGCGGCGCTCAAGTGCGTGGTCATTACCGGCGCCGGCGACAAGTCATTTTGCGCCGGGGGCGACCTGCACGAACTCGACTCGATGCGATCGCTTGACGACGCCCGTCAGATCTCGCGCATCGGACGCCGGGCGCTGGACGCAGTGCGCTATTTCCCGGTTCCGGTGGCCGCGGCGCTGAACGGTGACGCTTTGGGCGGGGGCGCCGAACTGGCGCTGGCCTGCGACTACTCCCTGGCCGCGGCGCATGCGCGGCTGGGCTTCCTGCAGGCGCGGCTCAATCTCATGACCGCGTGGGGCGGGGCGGCGGACGTCATTGCACGTTGCGGCAGCGCGAGAGGCACGGCGCTGCTGCTCAGGGCGAACCGGATGAGCGCGGATGAGGCGCTTGAAGCGGGCCTCATAGACGAAGTGTGCGAAGGAAACCAGACCGTGGACGATCTCGCGCTGGCCTGGAGCGCTGCGATGATGGAGCGCAGTCGCGCCGTGCTTCGTGGGCAGAAAGCGATGGCGATCATCCTGCGCAGGCGCATGCACGACGCGCTGTCGGAGGCCGAGGAGCAGCACATGGCCAACGCCTGGACCGACCCGGCGCACTGGGAGGCCGTGCGCCGGAGTTTTTCCGCAAAGAAGTCATAAGGGAGTCACGCAGGTCATGAGTACGGAATTTCGTTGGCCGGGCGGCGCCGGACTCGCGCTTTCGGTAGTGCTCAACATCGAGGAAGGCGCCGAGGCCAAACCCGCGGACGGCGATTCGCGTCCCGATCCCGTGGATGAACTCGGCATTGCGCTGCGCGGCCCGGGACCCAACCTGCCCAATGAAAGCAACTACCAGTACGGCGTGCGTGCGGGAGCGCCCCGCCTGCTCGACATCATCGACGGCTACGGCGCCCCCTGCACCGTGACGGCGGCGGCGCTGGCGCTGGAGCGCGCGCCGCAACTCGCCGAGCGGCTGGCGCAAAGCCATCATGAGGTCTGCGCGCACGGCTTCCGCTGGTCCTTCCAGCACCGCATGGAAGAGGATGAGGAACGCGAATTCATTCGCAGGGCCGCGGACAGCATCGAGGCCTCCGTCGGCCGGCGTCCGCAGGGCTGGCTGTCGCGTTATTTGTTTACTGAGAACACTCGGCGGCTGCTCTCGGAAGAGGGATACGGCTATCACATGGACGATTTCAGCGGCGACCTGCCGTGGTGGGACGTTGCCGGATCAAAGCCGATGCTGGTGTTGCCCTATGCGCTGGATACCAACGACATGAAGATGTGGAATGCGCCCTCTTACACGGCGCGGGCCTGGCTCGACTACCTGAACGACAGCCTGGACTGGCTGCTCAAGGAGAGCCGCACTGCACCGAGAATGATGTCGGTAGGGATCCATGCCCGCATTGCCGGGCGGCCCGGCCGCGCCGCGGCCTTCAACTCTTTCCTGGCGCGCGCCCTGACCCGGCCCGGCGTATGGATCGCCACCCGCTGCCAGATCGTCGAGGCCTGGCGGGCCGCCCACCCGCCACCCGTGCGATGAGATACCGGCGCTCCAGCCGGTCAGACGATCCCTGATCATGCCCACGAACGAACGTCCAGCAGTCCCCGGAGGCGAGGTCATCGTCTATGAATCCCCGGACGGCGAGGGGCGCGTTGATGTGCGCTTCGGTCAGGAATCGGTCTGGTTGACGCAACTGCAAATGGCGGAGGTGTTCCAGACTTCGACAGATAACGTCAGCTTGCATCTTAAGAATATCTACGCAACGGATGAACTGGAGGAAGCGGCAACTACCGAGGATTTCTCGGTAGTTCGATCAGAAGGCCAACGAAAGGTCCGGCGCAAGATCAGGCACTACAACCTGGACGCGATCATTTCCATCGGTTACAGGGTGAATTCGAAGCGGGCCGTGCGTTTTCGCCAGTGGGCCACCCGCACCTTGCGCGAGCATCTGGTCAGCGGCTACACGTTGAACGAGGGGAGGCTTGCGGAACGCGGCCTTGACGAGGCGAGACAAACCCTGGAGTTGCTTGCCCGCACACTTGAGAACCAGGCGCTCGTGGACGAAACGGGACGCGCCGTGCTGCACATCATCACCGCGTACGCCGACACGTGGCGCCTGCTGCTCGAGTACGACGAGGATCGCCTGAAACCTCCAGCCGGCGCGAAGCCGGCCACGACCGCCCTTGACCTCGAAGGCGCCCTCGCCGCGATAGACGCTTTAAGGCGCGATCTGGCTGAGAAGGGCGAAGCCTCGCCGCTGTTCGGCAACCCGCGCGGCGATGCGCTGGAAGCGATACTGGGCAATATCGAGCAGACCATGTTCGGCGAATCCCTTTACCGCAGCCGCGAAGAAAAGGCGGCCAACCTGCTCTATTTCGTGGTCAAGGATCATCCTTTCACCGACGGCAACAAGCGCATCGGTGCCCTCATGTTCCTGCTCTACCTGACGCAGGAGGACATTGAGCACCGGCCCGATCCCGGAGCCTTGACGGCGCTCACCCTGCTGATTGCGGAAAGCGCGCCCTCCAACAAGGACCTCATGATCCGTCTCATCGTGAATCTCATCGGCGAATTCGGCAGTTAAGCGCCCTGCTGAAGCGCGCAAAAGTGCCCTCCATGTACACATCGAGTGTTGGTGGAGTGCGGAGGCTCTCGATTTTCTCTGCCTGCTCCCAGCCGGGATCGGGGCCGAAAGCGAGGAAGAATCGCAGGAAAGAAACCTCTTGCGCGTGGCGTTCTGTAGGACGCTGATTGAACTGTCCAACGCGGCATTCAACCATCAAGCCCATGTCCTTCAAGAATGGGGGTCAATTGAGAATATCCCTCGGAGCAGACAAGGCGCAGATCTTCTGAGAAGGACTGCGCTTAGTACTGCATGGGGCGAAGGACAACCCATGCGGTTCGAGCAAGGTTGTTCTGGGGGACGCGAGGGATTTGGCACAAGAGGTTGACGGCCTTTTTGATCTGGTCATTACTTCCCCGCCCTACGCCAACCGCATCTCGTATATCCGCGAGCTGAGACCCTACATATATCGGCTGGGTTATCTGGATGACGGACGCGATGCGGGCGAACTGGATTGGTCCACAAGCGGGGGAACCTGGGCGTGCCCACGAGCAGGCTGTCCGCCTGGCAGCGCCCGAGGGCGCCGTTCAGGCATCCGCTACTCGACGCAGCTCTGCTCGAAAATCTGGGATTTGAGGAGATAGAGTGACGGGCCATCCGCAAGCACAACTCGAAAAAGGAACTGTTCGAATGCGACGTGTCGGCGCGCTGGCCCGACCGTGCTGGTTAAACGCTCCATCAGCGATTCTATAAAGGCATGGAGATCATGCGCCCAAGTATTATTGCCGCCGATCTAGCTTGAGTCCGCCGGAAAGAAGAATAACCATGTCACAACGTGCTCCGCACTGGCGCTTTGCACGAATGTCGCCCTCGCAAATCAACCAGGACCCCGTTCACGGGGAGTTTTTCACTGCGACATCTGATCTGGCGGAGCGACTTGTCCGGGAGTCAATCCAGAATTCACTGGACGCAGGACGCGGGGACACACCCGTTCGGGTGCGCTTCGCGTTCAGTGGTGAAGGCAAAGCAATCGCAAAGAATGCGGGCAAGCCTTTTTTGCAAGGCATATACGGGCACATTGAAGCGATCGCCGATATGGCGACATCGGCAACATCAACAGCGGAAGAAAAAGAGTATCAGGCTGCATACAAGGCGTGGGTGCAATTGGAAAAGCCCCTTACATACGTCGTGGTCGAAGACTTCGGCACGACTGGGTTGCGGGGCGATGTTGAGGCAAACAGCGAAAAGGAGGAGAACAACGATTTCTGGGGCTTTTTCCGGAGCGTAGGAATTTCGCCTAAATCCGAAGATGCGAGCGGATCGTGGGGGCTTGGAAAGTGGGTTTTCCCCGATGCCTCGATGATCAACTCCTATTTTGGTTTGACTAGGCGTGACGGAGAAAACAGGAGCCTGCTAATGGGAACAGCGATGCTCCGGACACACACGCACGAGGACAAGAAATATCCTCCCTATGGGTTCTTCGCTACATACTCCGATCAGCCAGACGACGAATGGCTGCCATGCCCGGTCAAATCATCAAGGCAGGACGATGGCTTTATCGATCGTTTTCGAGCGTATTTCCGGTTAGACCGCGGCAACGAACCGGGTTTGTCCGTAGTAATTCCCTACCCCAAAATGGAGTTAAGGTCGGAGGATTTGATCCGCGCTGCCATCACTCAGTACTTTCTGCCAATTATTCGAGGTGATCTGCGGGTCCAGATCGAACATCCCACCGCCGACCAGGTTGACCTCCACAGAGATTCAATCGAAACCCTAACGGATTACGTAGTGCAGTCCCCCCGTGATCATGAAACCGCCTCGTCAATGCGGGCACTGATTCACTTGGCGCGATGGGCGATAGAGCAACATCAGCATACGGAATTCGAGTACTCCGGCACGCGCCAAAAGCTGAAGGAAGCGATTGAGGCTCTCAACTTCGTTGACCTTACGCGACGATTTGATACGGGAGAACGGTTGGCGTTTCGAGCATCAACCAAAGTCCGGCAGCAAGGGCAAGAAGAACAGGAGGCAAGTTACTCTGTTTACCTCGAACAAGACAACGACCTCAACCAGGTAGAGGCGTACTTTGTCCGTGGAGATCTCCGTATTCCCAAAATGCGTCCCCGGTTTCAACACAAGGCGCGAGCGCTGGTGCTTGTCGATAACAAATCGGAACTCGGTCATCTACTCCGCGACGCTGAGGGCCCGGCGCATGCTTACTGGGACCCGCACGCACAGAGACTGAAGGAGCGGTGGAGTGGGGGCTATGATCGGGTCCAGTCGGTACGGGAAACTGCAAAATTGTTGCTTCAACGCTTGGAGAGGCGATCTGAGGAGCAACAATTCGATGCCCTTGCGGACTTGTTCCCGGAAGATTCGACTACTGCACGACGGCGCGGCAGGAAGAGCCAACCCGAACAACCGCCGACATTGCCACCGGATACCCCACGTTTGGCAATCACGCCGAGCGTGGGTGGATTTACCGTCAGATCCGCTAAAGGTTCGGAGCCAAGCGTTCGTTCACGGTGGGTTCTGCGCTGTGCCTACGACGTGGCCCGTGGTGGTGGCAACAAAGCTCTGGGCGACTATGAGCGGGGCGTGAAACAGGGGTATAGGGATTTCTCGCTCCGGGAAGATCACATGCGTATTCAAGAACAAGGATGCGAGGTTGAGATCACCGGTCACAACGAATTGCGCTTCACGATCGTCAAGCGCGATTTTCGGATAAAGGTCGCTGGATTTGATTCGCGAGATGTCTTTGTGATTGTCCAGGAAGATGAGCCAGCGACCCCTTCCGGCTGAGCACCCCAGCCATGATCCGTCGCTTTAACTACACCAAACGTAAGCAAATCTCGCGAAGACATGTCCGGATCCACATGGGGAAATTGGATTCGAGCGAGGAACCAACATTCAAAGCCGAAATCGAGCTTGAATCCTACAATTTCGATCGCGGAGCAAGGGTTCGTATTGAAGCATGGCGCAGAAACTCGCTTCAGCGCTGGAGTTTTGGAACCGTGGGCAGAATCGAGCACCCAAGTGAGGCAGATGCTCGCTTAACCGATGTTCCAACGCCAGTGCAATTCAGGCTACTCGTTGTTGCACCCGGGCGCTCAGGCAAGCTGCTGGGCCACTGCCCTAGGATTCGGCCCGTGTTACCGACCCGTTCATTGATCCCTCTTCGCGAAGTTGAACTGGGTCAGGAAGTCTGGCGTGTGGATTTTGGTGATGGAGGCGATGCGCCGGAACTGCAAGTCAATTCCAGTATCGAGGGCATATCCCGTATCGTACGAACCGACCCCTCGTTTCGAGCATTAGTCATGCCACAAGTGCTGCGGACGATTCTGGAGCAGGCACTGATCGTCGAGAAGGCGGATCCATCCGATGAGGAAAGCACTTGGTCGCCCTGGTTTCGACTGGCGAGACCGCTGCACCCGAGCAATGCGGACCCGCCAGTGTTGCAAACCGGAGCTTACGGAGAGAGCATCCACGAGGCGCGGGAATGGATTGAAGGCGTCGTTGCTTCATTTGCAAGCAATCCAATGAAGGCAGCCAAAACTTACGGAGATGCGATGGAACACCAGACGTGATGCAACTCCGCCGTTTGACTGTCAGGGGCATGAAGGAATCCATCCGGCTTCTTGCGAGTATTCGTGCAGGCGATCAGGACGCCTGCAATCTTCCGGAGGAGTTTCTGTTCGGTCCGCGCTTCAGCGAGCCCTTTGAGCCAACCACGAATTTTGAGCCTAGTGAGCTGCGTACCCGCCGAGATGCCGCTGGAATTCTTGCACATGCTCTGGACCCGGTACGGCGCACGGTGAGCGATGATGGCGCTGCTTGGTCGTGGTTGGGAATGTGCTTGCTGGGCGATTTTCAGAAGGGGCGCGCAAGCACCGCGCCCCTGTCACCTCTCGATGAAGTATTTGTAATGGTGGCGGGAAGCAGAGCTGAACAGCGGCGATACCGGCACTACCTTTGGGGAGCGTGGCGACTGTATCAGCAACACGGGGAAAAGGCAGCATTTCTGCTTGACGAACCTCTCGACTCCTGGACCGATCTGGCGCAGAGAGCATTTGGCGCGACCCGCATCTTTAACTCAGAGGGAGTCATTCCCCTAATGTTGCGCCTCTACACAAGAGGATCCAAACGGAAACGCGGATACTCCAAGGGCGTGGGCGGGCTCCGACACCTGATCGTAGTCCTTGAACAACTTGCCCGCACTTACGATGTTTATGGAATGTCCGAGGATGCGCTTCTCAAAATACTGCCGCAGCCATTTGAACGCTGGGCAGACAGCACACGAAACTCTGGGCAAGAAACTGACAAGACAAACTTGGATGCGTTGAGGCAACTACGGAAAGCAGTGGTAGCTGCAAACGAAGCGCGAATAGACTTGCGCCAGTTTATGCATCCCGCGTCAGCGGTTTGGAAAGCGTATGTGGATGAGCATGGCGTGCCTGGCTATCAGACCAGAATCAGGACGGTGCTCGAGCGGTTGGATTCCATGATTTCCAACCTCAGAAACGCTCATTAGAGCGGCCGTAAGAGCCGATTGGCGGTGACCTGCGGGTTAAGGAGCCTTATGGGGTTAGGACGGCCGCGCCGTTGAGGCGGCCGTCGCGCAAATCCGTCAGCGCCGCGTTGGCTTCGGCGAGAGGATAGTTCCTTACGTGCATGCTGATCGGCGTGGCCTCGGCCAGCGACATGAATTCCTCGGCGTCGGCGCGAGTCAGGTTGGCCACCGAGCGCAGTACGCGCTCGCCCCATAGCAGCTCATACGGAAACGCGGGAATCTCGCTCATATGAATGCCGCCGCACACTACGGTTCCGCCCTTGCGCACCGCCGCCAGGGCCGCAGGGATCAGGTCGCCCACCGGCGCGAAGATCAGCGCCGCGTCCAGTTCCCGTGGCGGCCGCCCGTCCGACGGTCCTGCCCAGACCGCGCCGAGGTCCCGGGCGAACGTCTCGCCCTGTGTGTCCCCGGGCCGGACAAAGGCATATACCTCCTGGTTTTGCGCCAGCGCCACCTGGGCGACGATGTGGGCCGCTGCGCCAAATCCGTAAATCCCCAGACGCTCGGCCGGCCCGGCCAACTTCCAGCTACGGTAGCCGATCAGTCCGGCGCATAGGAGCGGGGCGGCGTGTGCGTCGGAGTAGCTGTCGGGGATCGGCACACAGTAGCGCGCCTCGGCCAGGATGCCCTCCGCGTATCCGCCGTGGCGGTGAAAGCCGGTGAATTGCGCGCTGTCGCAGAGGTTCTCCCGCCCTTCGCTACAGTAGCGGCATTCGCCGCAGGTCCACCCCAGCCACGGCACGCCGAACCGCTGCCCGGCGCGGATATGCTCGACGCGCTCTCCCACCTCTTCGGCAACCGCCACCGCTTCGTGTCCCGGGACGATCGGCAGATTCGGGCCGGGCAGCTCGCCGTCCACCAGGTGCAGGTCGGTGCGGCAGACGCCACAGGCCAGCACGCGGCCGTGCACCTCGCCCGCGGATGGCGGCGGCAGGTCCAGTGTTTCCGAGTGCAGGCCGCCGCGCGGACGGCTGAGAATCATCGCGCGCATGGCGCGGTCATTGTGGCATGAGAACCTGCCGGCCGCCTATTGGGGAGGGGGGTCAGGCGGGCCGGCAGGGTTTGGGGGTTACTTCAGTTCCGTGAGGTGTGACTTCAGCTTGCCTTTACCTTGATCTGGCGTGACGATGGCCCCACTTCTTCGGCTTTCGGCAAGTGGATCTCCAGCACGCCATTCTTAAGGCGGGCCTGGATGTGGTCCTGGTCCGCGTCGTCCGGCAGGCTGAAGGAACGCTTGAACGTACCGAAGCCACGTTCATTCAGGTGGACGTTACGCCCGTCGCTTTCCCGCTCGTAACTCCGCTCACCAGTAATGGTCAGGACGTCATTGGACACGGAAACGTCCACGTCCTTGTCCTGCATACCGGGCAGGTCAGCGGTCAACTCATAGCCCTTTTCGGTTTCCGCGATGTCCATTCTCGGAGTCAGCGTGAGGCTGTGCTCCGGGCTGTCGCCGTTCGAAACGCGGAATGCACGGTCCATCCAGTTCTCCAGTTCCCGATGCATGGAATCGAAGGCCCACGGTGTGACAAAAGTCCGTGGACGGATCCTGACAACAAGGTTTCTCATTGCTCTTCTCCTTTGTGCGTTTTACTCATTCGCTCCCGCCCTTGCGGGAGCCTCTTATATGCTGGAAATGGGGATTTCAGGCCGCGATTTCAAGCCGGGCGTCCTGTAGAATCGGCCCGCTATGTCGGAGCGTCTCGCCAACAAGGTAATGCTCGTCAGCGGAGCGGGTCCGGCGGTATCTGCCGCCGTTGCGCGCCGCGCCCTGGATTGCGGCGCCGAGGCCGTATTCATCGCCCACGACCCTGAGTCCAGGGACGCCGCCGAATCGGCTCTCGCCGGAACCGGAGCGCGCCTCGTTTCCCACAATCGCGCCGAACCGGCAGCGTGGCCGGAGCTGTACGACCGCCTGCAATCGGAATCGCTGCTTCCCGACGTCCTGGTGAACGGTTGCTACGCGCACCGTGCCGGCACACTTGCCGAGACCTCTCTCAAGCAGTTCAGCCAGGCGCTGCAAAGCAACCTGACAGCGGCCTTTTTCGGAACGCAGACAGCCGTGGTGCGCTTGCGCGCCGCCGGGCGCAAGGGCGCGATCATCAACATGAGTTCGGTCTTCGCGGACCGCGCCCTGGCCGGCGCCGCCGCGTATGCCGCCAGCGCCGGCGGAATCCGCTCGCTCAGCAAGTCCGCCGCGCTGGCCTGCGCGGAGGCCGGCGACGGCATTCACATACACGCTGTTCTGACGGGACACTACGAAGGCGGACCGGCGCTGCCGGAAGGTGGAAACCCCCTGCTCAACGGCAGGGTGAGCGCCGGGGAAGTAGCAGCCCTGGTGGTGCAACTGGCCGGTGACGGCGCAACATATACGCACGGCTCATGCGTCACCCTGGACGGGGGCTTATGGATTTCCTGAACGACACGGCCGGTCACGGCGAGCCGGGCCGGCTGGCCGGCAAGCGCGTCCTCATCACCGGCGCCACCTCGGGCATCGGCCGGGGCTGCGCCATGCACATGGCCGAGGAGGGCGCGCGGCTGATCTTCACCGGCCGCAACGAAGAGGGGGCGGCCGAGACCTTGCGCATGGTCAGCGAAGTGGCCCCGGACACCGAGATCGAGTTCATCCGCCAGGACGTCACGGTAGAAGCGGACTGGACCCGGCTCTACGACCGCGTACGCGAAGTCTGGGGCGCGATGGACGTGCTGCTCAGCAATGCCGGCGACGCCAGGCTGGGGCCCCTGGAGAGCGTAAAGCCCGAAGACCTGGATTTCCTCTACAAGGTCAACGTGGAAGGTCAGTTCCTCGGACTGCGGGACGGCCTGCCGCTGATGGCCCCGGGGGGAAGCATTATCGTCATGTCGTCGCGGGCGGGATTGCGCGGTTTCCCGCACGGCACGGCCTACACATCGGCCAAGGGGGCGCTGACCTCCCTGACCAAGGTGGTCACGGCCGAGGCCGCCGCCCTGGGCACGGGGATACGGGTAAACTCGGTGCACCCGGGTCTCGTCTGGACCGAAAGCGTGGAGCGCGTGCTGCAAGGCCGCGCGGAGGAGTTACGGGCCAAGATGGAAGCCACCGTGCCAATGCACAAGATCGGGCATCCGCGTGATGTCGGCGATCTGGTCTGCTACCTTTCCAGCGACGATTCCCGTCACATTACCGGGGCCGAGCTGTCCATAGACGGGGGAATGGCGGCGCAGTAGGGAGTAGAACCATGCCTTTGATGCAAGTCGATACAAGCAAGGCGCTCAAGCGCAACAATGCAACTATCCTGCCGGAGCTTGCCAGCCGGGAAGACGAGAGTTATCTGGATTTTGTCGAGAGCCTCCGCTCATTCGTGCTGGACGGCATGCAATTCGAACAGCAACTCGCGACCCGCACCGGGCACCTGGAGGACACCTCGGAACCGCCGGCCGAACGCCTCGAGAAAGTGCGCGATATAGCTGAAGACATGCCCATTGCCCGGGTGCGCGACCGCCTCATGCGCTCGCAGCAGGAAATGAAGTGGCGGCGCATATGCAGTTCGCTGGACGCACGCCGGGACATTCATCTCGGGAAGCTCGAGGCAGCCGAAACGCGCGGCCCGGCCCGGCTTGAACTGGAGCCTGGATTCGAGCAGCCGGAATACGCCAACGTGCACTTCCACCTGCAGCCGAACGGCTACCACAAGGACCCGCTGGCGGGCTTCCGCTACCACTACGGGACCAAAATCTTCTTCGTGGGCGATAACGACAAGGACCAGCTTCACGCCTCGCTGGTTCAAAACCATCTGCCGTTGCCTGCCGACGGCCGCGTCGAGCGGATTCTCGACCTGGCCTGCTCGGTCGGGCAAAGCACAACGGCACTGAAGGAAAGGTTTCCCGAAGCGGACGTAACCGGCATCGATCATTCCGAGCCGATGCTGCGCTGCGCCCACCATCGCGCCGTGGAGCTGGGCATCGACGTGTGCTTTTCGCAACGGCTGGTCGAAGACACAGGCTACGACGACAACAGCTTCGATATCGTTTTCTCCTTCATCCTTTTCCACGAAATTCCGATGCGGATCATTCGCGAGACCCTGGCGGAAGTGCGCCGCGTCCTGCGTCCGGGCGGAATGTTTGCGGTCTATGACTTCATGATGGCCAGCGGCATGACGCCGGCCCAGCTCTACCACCGCCATTTCGATTCGCGCCATAACGGGGAAGCGTACGGCGACGACTTCTGCTACACGGATTTCGACGGACTGCTCGAGGAATACGGTTTCGTCCCGGCGGCGCCCGGCAAGCACCTGGGCACGACGCAGGTCTGGTACGCGACCCTCGCCCAGTGACAAAGCGCGGCCCGTCCGGGCAGACGCCGGAAGGCGGCGCGCCCCTGGCCGGGGACTATCCGGTCTATTTCAAGGACCCGGTGCAGGATGCGATGATGAACATGATCCTGGAGCTGAGCGCCCAGCTCTGGATGAGCATGGACCGCCTTTATGCGCTGGAGGACCTGCTCGCACGCCAGGGCGTCGTGACCGCCGCCGCCCTCGATGGCTACCGCCCGGACGCGGAGCGGGTCGCGGTACTCAAGACGCGGCGCGAGCGCTTTACGCACGATATCCTGCGGGACCTTAAATTGCTGACCGAAGGGGCGGTAAGCGCTCCGACAGAAACGGACAAGGAGTAGGAATCGTGGCCCGCCTGCCCTCCCTCCCCGAACAGGCGGATCTCGCCGATGTGTTCCGCCGCTTCCCGATGGGCGTCAAGGCGCTTTGCGAGTACACGGACGACCTCCTGCGCGGCCCCTCGCCGTTCACCGTGGGAGAGCGCGAGTTCATCGCCGCCTACGTGTCCGGCATCAACGCCTGCAACTACTGCCACGGCGCCCACAGCATCATCGCTGAGATGCACGGCATCGACGCGGACCTGCTCGAGAACGTAATGAACGATCCCTTGCGGGCCGGGGTGGACCCGAAGATGCTGCCGGTACTGGATTACGTCCGCAAACTGACGGAGGCCCCCTCGCGGCTGACCGATGCGGACGCGCAACGGGTCCTTGACGCCGGCTGGAGCGAGGAAGCGCTCTACCACGCGATTTCGGTATGCGCGATTTTCAATTTCATGAACCGCATCGTCGAGGGATGCGGGGTTGAGTCCAACCCGGCCATCCGCGACGTTCAGCGCGAACGGCACGCGGCCATGCGTGACGAACCGCGGCCCTACACGCTTTTCGCCCGCAGTATCGGCGCATTTGACTGAACCTCGGAAGTGGGGGCATTGCTGTGAGGGCAATGCTTTGGGGGCAATGCCCCCAATCCCAGGAGTTATTCCGGCGGCGGCTGGTCGAAAAAGTAGTTCGCGATCGCAGCGAGGTCGGCGTTGCTCAGGAACCGCGTGCCATGGTGCACGACCTGCGCCATGGAACTGCCGTAGGTGTCGCCGTCGGGCATGATCCCGCTGCGCAGCGACCAGCTAAGGTCACCTTCGGTCCAGCCGTTGGCCTCGAGCGTCGCGGTCGTGATGTCCGGCCCGTTCGAGCCCACCTTCTCCACGCCGCCCTGGTAGCGCCGCGACAGATCCCGCCCGCCCATGGCTCCCCGAGGCGTATGGCAGGCGCCGCAGTGCGCCGGACCTTCCGCCAGGTAACGGCCGCGGTTCCACTGCTCGGACCTGCTTTCATCCGGAGTCAGCTCGCCGGGGCGGAGGAAGCGGCTCTTCCAGCCACCGACAGCGCCGCGTATTCGATAAAACAGCCTGAGCTTGTGCTTGGGGGCGCGGCCGGCCACGGGCGGAACGGAGTTCACCGCTTCCCACAAGTCCACGATGTCCTGGCTCGTCAGGTGCGTGTAGAACGGGTAGGGATAGACCGGAAAGTAATGCTTGCCTTCCGGATCCAGGCCGTCGGTCAGGGAGCGCGCAAAGTCCTCGAAGGTCCAGCCCCCAATGCCGTCCTCGGGATGCGGCGTGATGTTGGGCACAAAGTAGGTGCCCGCGCGCGATTCGATCGGCAGCCCTCCGGAGAACAGCGACTCGCCCTCGTCGGAGGCCCGGTGACAGGTGATGCAGCCGGCCACCCGGGCGACGTAGAAGCCGCGGTTTGAATCGCCGGTCAGTCCGGAATAGTCACGCGCAATTGCTTCGCCTGACTCCTGCGCACCGGCAATGCCGCCCGCGAGAACGGCCAGGGCGCCTAGTATCGTGACCCGCCCGTAGGGTCGCATCAGCGCCAGGCGCCATTTCGGGAAAAAACGCGGCAGTGCGCTCAGCTATCGTCCTCCGCGCGGAAATCGTCGTGGCAGGCGCCGCAACTCATGCCGAGCTGTATGACCGCCATCCCGGCGTCCATGGCCTGAGGCTCGCCGCCGCCGGCCGCAGGATCAGGCGGCCCGGCGCTGGGCGGCCCCGGAGGATTGTCGGCGGCTTCCGCCACCGCGTTGGCCGCGTCCACGAGGTTGGCGGCCAGCGTCGCAAAGCGGTCCCAGTCCTCCCATATCGCCGGCAAGGCTTCGCCGGCGGGATCATGGCTGCCCTCCGGGAAGAGGGAAGTCAGCGCATCGCCTCCCGAGGCGGCGATCGTTGCAGCCAGCTCACGCATCCTGTCCGCGTCGTACGGCTGAATGCCACGCACCATGGCGGCCATCGGCTCGATCGCCCCGGCCAATCCCTCCATCAGATCATGGCGTTCCTTGGCAACGCCGGTGAGGCCCTCGTCGGCATATGTCGCGCCAGCGGCAAGACCGCCCGCGAAAAGCGCCAGAACAACGAACATCATGCGCTTCATGGTTTTCTCCTACACGTGAACAGCGCCAGCCGCACATTGTAGGCCAGTCTTGCTGCCGTTCGTTACGCCGGATCAGCGCTCACAGGCCCGGGAGGAAAGCTGTTGCCAGGATTGCCACCAGTATGGTAACCAGTCCGCTCACGAACCAGTTGCGCAATTGGTTGATGGAGGCCTCGAGGCGGGCGATGTCCGCTTCCACGCGGGCGATGGCGCCTTCCAGGCTGGCGATGGCGCCTTCCAGGCTGGTGATGTCCGTTTCCACGCGGGCGATGTCTGCTCTGGTGGCGTAGTCGATGTCGCGCTGCCGCATCAACTCGGCCAGGGCTTCAGCCTTTGGCTGATCAAACCCGGCATTCTGGAGTTTCCGGGCGGCTTGCAGCGTATCGAAAGCAGCGGTGGCCATGGGACAAATGATAGCGAAACGGAAACCCTCATAAAGGAGAATATACCCTTGTATCGGGTCGCTTTAGGGGAGTCCCTCCAAATTGGGCATTCCGGACACGAAAGATGAGTAGGGACGCCTTCGCTCCCAGGCCTTGCGGTCCGGTCCGTAGTACTCCTCAAGGTAATCGAGCACCTTCACCCGGATATCAGGCTGCAGCGGCGCCATTTCCTGGTCGCGCACCATTTCCACGAGCACGTCTTCCCATACGGCGCGCGACAGGCCCTGCTGCAGCACCAGGTCGATGGAATGACAGGATCCGCAGAAACCGAACACCTCCAGCCGCCCGACATCATCCGGCATGCCGCGGAACAGGGCCTGCTCCTGTTCGCTCTCCGGGTCAGTCTCCGGTTCGCCTTCCGCCCAGGCAATCATCCCCAGGCAGGCGGCAAAAAGAGCGACCGGCAGGACTGCCCGCCGAACACAAGGCGCCGTCATTGCGATTACGCCACGCGCACCGAGATCTGGTGCAATGCGTTGTTCAGGTAGCCCTTGGGGTTCCAGGCCGGCGTAAACGGCTGGCTTACTCCGTTGCTGTCTGTAGCGCGCGCCCATACCTGGTAATAGCCGGGGCCGGGAAACCGCACGTTTGCGAAAAACCGCTGCCAGGCGTGCGGATTGTGCGGCGGCGCGAGTTCAGCCGCCTCCCAGGTGGCGCCGTAGTCTCTGGAAACGTCCACTCGCGCCACCTCGACGTCGCCGGCCCAAGCGTGCCCCGCCACCTGCAATTCGCGCGTATCGATTGCCAGACCGGTTTGCGGCCTGGTGATCAGCGACTTGACCGGCATCGCGTGGATGATCTGCATGTCCTCTTCCGGGACCGACTCGCCCGGCGCGACCGGATAGGGCGGAACGCGGTAGGAGGAACCCGTCATCTTGGGCCCGTCATGGACCACGTCCCGTAGCCGGATGCGCGTCAGCCACTTCTGCGAACAGGAACCCGGCCAGCCGGGTATCACCAGGCGCAAGGGCGCCCCGTTCATGGGATGCAGCGGGCCGCCGTTCATTTCAAACGCGATCAGGTTGTACGGGTCCATTGCCTTTTTCAGCGGGACGCCGCGCGAAATCGGCAGTTTGCCCGGCGTTCCGGACAGGTGCAGGTCGGCGCCTTCGTGGGCCGTGTAGATCGCCGTCTCCTTGTAGCCCGCGGCCTTCAGCACGTCGGCCAGGCGCACGCCGGTCCATTCGGAGCAACCGACCGCGCCAAGGGTCCACTGGTTGCCCCGGGCCGGGGGTTCGAATCCCGCCCGGCCGTTGCCGCCGCATTCGATTACGAGCCGATGCGTTACTACTTCGAACCGGCGGCGCAACTCCTCAATGCTGAGCGTCATGGGGCGCTCGACCAGCCCGTCAATCGTGAGCGCCCAGGTGTCCGGGTTCATGTCCGTGGGAACAATGCCGTTGTTGCGGATGAAATGACGCGCGACCGGCGTAACCTCATCATCCAGCAGGTGCGCGGGTGTCTCCGCGTTCAAGGGCCGGTCGTTCAGCACCTTAAGCCCTTCCTTGCCCGCCAATGGCAGCGTTTGCGCACGGGCCGCGGAAATAAAGCCGTACCGCGACCAGCGGTCAAACGGCAGAGCGTTGCCCGCCATCGCGGCGGCGGCGGCCATCCCTGCCCCTTTCAGAAACCTTCGGCGCTGTATGAAGTCCATGGTGGGTTCGTATTTTAGTGCTGTGTCACGGCACTAAAATACGGTCGCCCCCGCCGCTTGAATGGCGCATGGGGCTTCGATCGCGAAGGCAGATTCATTATGGCAAGCATGCAGCAGGTCCCTGCACTTGAAGATCAGTTCCTGCTGAGGACCACGTCCTACGTGGACGGCGCCTGGGAGGCAGGCGATGCGCGCAAGGTTCTGAGCGTTCGCAATCCCGCCACAGGCGCGACCATCGCGGAGGTCCGTACGGCAAATGCGGCCGACACGCGGCGCGCCATCGAAGCCGCGTACCGCGCTTTCGGGAAATGGCGCCAAACCACGGTCAAGGAACGCGCAGGCGTCCTCAGGCGTTGGTACGAATTGACTGTCGAAGCGTCCGAGGACCTGGCGGTGCTGATGACCGCCGAGCAGGGCAAGACGCTGATGGAATCGCGTGGCGAAATCCAGTACGGCGCGTCATTCATCGAGTGGTTCGCCGAACAGGCCAAGCGCGCCGACGGCGACGTGTTCTCGGGCGCAACTGCCCATACGCGCGCCATCTGCATACGCCAGCCGGTCGGCGTGGTCGCGGCCATCACGCCGTGGAACTTTCCCAACGCGATGATCGCGCGCAAGGTGGCGCCGGCGCTGGCGGCCGGCTGCACTGTAGTGGTCAAACCTGCCGAGGACACGCCGCTGTCCGCGCTGGCAATGGCGGAACTGGCCGAGCGGGCGGGCTTACCGGCAGGCTGCTTCAATGTCGTGGTGGGCAATCCGGTGGAAATCGGAGCGGAGCTGACCGGCAGCCCCCTGGTGCGCAAGCTCAGTTTCACCGGCAGCACCGAGGTGGGCAAGCTGCTGGAAAAGCAATGCGCCCCCACGCTCAAGCGCACGACCATGGAACTGGGCGGCAACGCGCCGTTCATCGTGTTCGACGACGCCGACCTGGACGACGCCATAGCCGGCGCCCGGCTCTCGAAATACCGCAACAGCGGCCAGACCTGCGTATGCGCCAACCGCTTCCTGGTCCAGGACAGCATCTACGACGAGTTCTGCGACCGCCTGGTGGCCGCCTCCAGCGAGCTGGTTCTTGGAGATGGCGCCGACGAAGGCGTTACGCAAGGCCCGCTCATCAACGATGAGGCGATCGGGAAAGTGTCCGGGCTGGTCGCAGAGTCCATCGAAGCAGGCGCGGAATGCCTGATGGGCGGCAAGGCCTCGGACCTCGGCGGCTGCTTCTATCCCCACACTGTCCTGCGCAATGTCACGCCGGAAATGCCCGTGTTCCGCCAGGAAATCTTCGGTCCCGTCGCGGCACTGACGCCTTTCGCCGACGAAGCGGAGGCGGTCCGGCTGGCCAACGACACCGAGGCTGGTTTGTGCGCCTACGTTTACAGCCGCGACATCGGCCGCGTGTGGCGGGTGGCGGAAGCCCTGGAGTTCGGGATGGTTGGCATGAACGAGGGCATCATCTCCAGCGAAATGGCGCCCTTCGGCGGCGTCAAGGCCAGCGGCTGGGGCCGCGAAGGCTCGCGCTACGGCATGGACGATTACATGGACATCAAGTACCTCTGCGTAGGCGGCCTTGACCGCTGACCCAAGAGCGAGAGCGTCCCGCCCTCACCCTGCCGTAGTTTACAATATGATCGGTTAATTAAACTAGTTAAAAAAGATGAACGAAATCACCGCGACCCATGCAAAGACCCATCTCGCGGACCTCCTGCGCAGCGTCGAGTCCGGAGAAACAATCGCCATCACGCGCCACGGCAAGACAATCGCCCACCTGGTGCCGGCTATTTCCCGGAAACGCGACGCCCGACAGGCCGCCGTTGATCGCTTTGAGAAGCGCCGTGAGCACTGGAAGCGTGCCAAGGCATCGCGCAAGGAGATTCTTGCCTGGCGGCATGAGGATCATCGCTTTTGAGCAATCTGGTACTGGACGCATCCATCTCACTGGCGTGGCTGCTGGATGACGAAACCGCACCCGAAGCAGATGCCGCAAGGCAAAGTCTTGCAACGTACAGTGCTTATGTACCCCGCATCTGGCGCCTGGAAATGCGCAATGCGCTCCTGATAGCCGAGCGCCGCGGGCGCCTGTCGCGGCGCATGTCCGAGGAGAGATTGGGCGCGCTGGCGGAATTACCCATCCGAACCGACCAGGATCCAAACTTTCGCGCAGCCATGGACCTGGCGCGAAAGCACGACATTACGTTCTACGACGCGCTCTATCTTGAGTTGGCATTGCGCATGACCGCGGTACTGGCCACCCTTGACAAGGCGCTCGCGCGCGCGGCAACAAACGAGGGACTCGACGTTCTTGCCGTTTGACGAGTCCGTAAGCGGGCTAAAATTACGTATCGTTGCCGGTCACTTTCCTGACCGCAGCCACCATGGGGCCGTAGCTCAGTTGGGAGAGCGTCGCGTTCGCAATGCGAAGGTCGTGGGTTCGAATCCCATCGGCTCCATTTCTGAATTATTTCAAGTAACTGATATGCAGGGTTATATCTACAAAAGGGAGACAGGAATCATGGTCCCTGATCGAGGGCTGGCAATACGCTCAATTACTGAATGACAACGTCATTATGAAGACTGCATCTGCCACTGAGACGCTTGTGTTCCCGTGCGTGCCCCCAGCCTCTTACAGGATGCCGCAACGCTTCAAGGCCGGCCTGGTCAGATTCCGGCTGTTGGTTTCGGTCACGAGCACATCGTCCTCAATTCGAATTCCCCCATAAGGCTGCCACCGCTCCACGACTGCCCAGTCGACCGTACTACGGAGGCGTCCGTTCCGGAGCTCGTTGAGCAAGGCAGGTATGAAATACAGCCCTGGTTCAATGGTCACGACAAATCCTGGCTCCAGTGTCCGGGTCAGGCGCAGGAACGGATGCTCAGAGGGGGGGATTGCGCTCGGATCCTTCGGTCGACCCCAAACGACCTCCGGCATCGTGGACCTGCAGACCCAGCAGGTGACCGAGTCCGTGAGGCAGAAAGAAGCGGGTGAGGCCCCTTTCGTAACCCTCAGCCGCGGTGCAACGGAGGATTCCATGTTCGACCAGCACCTCCGCCAGCAATTGGTGCGCCCGATCATTCAGGAAGATAAAGTTCGTTCCCGCATGGGCCTCCTCGCAGACCTGCTGCTGCATGGCATCAAGCGACGCGATCAGATCGGAGAATGGATCGTCCGGGGGTGCCCACGTCCGGGTTATATCCGAAGCATAGCCGTTGTAGTCGCTACCGGCATCCAGGAGAAATGAGCGGAACTGCTCAGGCGCCTGCTGGTCGAGGTTTTGGTAGTGCAGGATCGCGGCATGTCGATTCAGAGCCACTATGCTCTGATAGGGCAGCGACGATTCGCGCTGTCCCGACGAACGGCAATATATGCCGTTGAGTTCGAATTCCGACGGCTTCCCCGTCAGCGCGCCCTTGGTGGCGGCATGCCCTTGTGCCGCCAGACGGTTCGCTTCCTCTATGCACGCGACCTCGTAGCACGTCTTGTAAGCGCGGTAGTAATCGAGATGCGTCAGTAGGCTCTGGTCGTTGACACTCGCAAACCCCATTGCTTGCTGCACTTCCTCACCGACGGCGGCCAAACGCGACACATCGCCCAATTCCTTCAGCAGCGCCTCTTCTTTCGAAACGCAGCGAATTTCCAGGTGTTCAGCCCAGAACCCGGTAGGTTCGGGCGCCGGCATGTGCCAAAAATCGTCATGGCGCGAACAAACCAGCATCGGGGTCTCGCCCGAAACGATTTTGACGGCGGAGCCAGGATACGCGTCCGGCACCCAGGCTTTGAAGTAGGGTTCTGCAAAGAACGGATACTCGAGATCGTCCCGGTAGCGATACTTCGCTGCGCCGGAAAATACCACGACCCCGTCAATTCCGCATGCACTGCAAGCATCGGCGAACCGTTTATCCCACTCGGCGATATGGGCACGATGCAGGGATGCCCAGGAACCGGGCGCAAACCCTTCAAGCATATGGAGCCTCCATCAGCGCTGGCGAACGTACTTGCGAAAGTGTACCGGGGATCACGCGCAAAACGAGCGTGTACAGTGATCAAATGGCATTGACTGATCGTCTTGGGGACGAGCTACCCCCGCTTTGTCTCTCTCGCACTACCCGTTCGCCGCAATGGCCTGCAAACGGCCGTTCGCGCGGAATACTGACGAGGCATCATTGAGCGATAGTAATTCGGCGTTCCCGCCTTCCGCGGTTGTATTGACGGTTAGGACTTTTTCCGTAACGAAACGCGCCAGGTAGTGCGGACCTCCGGCTTTCGGACCCGTTCCGGACAACCCCTGCCCTCCAAAGGGTTGAGTGCCAACAACCGCCCCAACGATATCCCGGTTTACGTACACATTGCCGACTGGCGCCATTTGGAACAGTTGCTGGGCGCGCGTCCGTAAGCGGCTATGCAGCCCCATTGTCAGCCCGTAACCCGTGCTCAGCGCGTCTCTCACGGCATCCTCAAAGGCACGCCCAGGGAAACGCACAACGTGCAGGATTGGTCCGAAATGTTCTTGCGTCAGATCCCGTATACCGCCGATTTCCGCCAGCGTCGGCGCAACGAACACACCGTTTGAGCATTCTTCAGTCAAGGCCGCCGAATGCCGGCGCCCGCCGGCGCCGGCCAAGGCATCGAGATGCGACTGAAGCCGTGACGCGGCTTCCTCGGTAATGATGGGACCGACATCGGTGTCGATCCGCGCAGGGTTGCCGACGCGCAGCTCGTCCATAGCGCCACAAATCATGTCGATGGTCTTGTCGGCAATGTCATCTTGCAAATAGAGCACGCGCAAGGCGGAGCAACGCTGCCCGGCGCTGACAAAAGCCGAATGAATGGCATCGTCGGCAACCTGTTCCAGAAGTGCCGTTGAATCGGCGAAAAGGACATTCTGCCCTCCGGTCTCGGCAATCAGCGGCACGATCGGGGCGTTCCGTGCCGCTAGGGTCTGGTGAATGCGTCGCGCGGTGTCCGTGCCTCCCGTAAATGCCACACCCGCCGTCAGGGGATGACGCACCAGCGACTCTCCGACCACGCCATCGCCAGTAATCAGCTGGAGTGCGTCGGACGGAATACCGGCCTCATGCATTAATCGAACTGCTTCGAAGGCCACAAGTGGTGTTTCTTCAGCCGGCTTGGCAATCACCGTGTTGCCGGCGGCCAGTGCCGCGGCGATCTGTCCCACGAAGATTGCGAGAGGAAAATTCCAGGGGCTGATGCAAATGAAGACGCCCCGGCCGTGAACAGACAGTCGATTCAACTCTCCGGTAGGACCCGGAAGCGTGTGCGGTTCTGCCAGTCTTTGCAGGGCCTCGAAGGCATAGTAGCGGCAGAAGTCCACCGCTTCTCGCACCTCGGCCACGGCGTCTGGGAATGTCTTTCCTGCTTCGCGGACCAGCAGCGGGATTAGCCGTAAGCGATCGCGTTCGATTCGGTCGGCCACGTCCTTTAGTAAACGCGCGCGAGAATCGGCGCCGGCATTGTCCCAAGCGGGCTGCTCACGACTGGCTAGGGCGAAGGCACGTTGAACGTCCCGGGTCTGTGCCTCACCACATTCGCCAACATGATCGCCAAGATCGGCGGGATTGAGAATTGGCCGACCCATAACCCGAGCGGGACGCCCAGCCAGAACGGGCGCCGCACGCAATCGCTTACCTCTTGCTAACTCGCACCGGCGTTCCAGCAGGCTAACCTGACCATGATCGGTCAGGTCCATACCCGCAGAGTTTCTGCGCGTCTCGCCGAATAGCGCTTCCGGCAAGGCAATCGCTGGATGTGGGGCGGAAGCCGTGTTACGGGCGATGCGCAGGGGATCGACAACCAACCGTTCGGGGGGAAGACGCTCATTGAGAACGCGGTTGACGAACGACGTATTGGCGCCATTCTCGAGGAGTCGGCGAACCAGGTACGCGAGCAGGTCCTCGTGCGAACCCACCGGCGCATAGACGCGAACGGGTGGAAACCGATCGTAATGATCGGCTGCAGCCCGATAAAGCGACTCGCCCATTCCGTGCAGACGCTGAAACTCGAAGTCTCGCTCCTGGCCAGCCAGCGCCATCACGGCTGCCAGCGTGTGCGCGTTGTGGGTTGCGAATTGGGCGGCGATCTCGTCACGGTGTGCCAGCAGTGTGCGGGCGCAGACGAGGTACGACAGGTCCGTCGACGCCTTGCGAGTAAATACGGGATAGTCGGGATAGCCGAGTAACTGCGCCTGTTTGATTTCCGTATCCCAGTACGCGCCCTTTACCAATCGAACGGCAATCCGGCGCCGGATCAAGCGCGCAAGTGCAATGACCCACTCAATCACCGCCGGGGCGCGCTTGTCGTAGGCCTGCACGACCAGCCCGACCGGTGATCCCGACATCGCCCCTTCGCCCGTCACCAATCGCTCGAAGACAATTAGCAACAGCTCAAGCCGGTCGGCATCCTCGGCATCTAGCGTGAGCGCCACATGGTTCTTGGCCGCTTTCGCCGCCAACGCACGAAGCCTTGGCCCGAGTTCATCGAGAACACGTTCTTTCTTCGCGAATTCATAGCGCGGATGCAAGCCCGAGAGCTTGACGGATACCGAGCGATCCAAACCGGATGCACGCTGCTCTTGGGCGCCCAGGTATTCGATGGCGTGCGAATAGGCCTTGAAATAGCGCTCTGCAGTGCAGGCCTCACGCGCGGCTTCTCCCAGCATGTCATAAGAATAGAGCCCGTTGGTCGCACTACGCTTATGCGCTTCCTCAATGGTGCGGCCAAGGACAAACTCCGTGCCCAGAATACCCATCGCCTGGCGCATCGCCGCACGGATGACCGGCTCTCCCAGCCGATTAGCCAGCTGCTTAAGCCACTGGGAGGGATCGGCCGTAAACGCGCGCTCGACGTGGAGAATGCGTCCAGCCAGCAAGAGTGCCCAAGTGGAGGCATTGACCAAGAGATCATCGCTCCGACCGAGATGCGAGGACCACTGAGCACCTCCGACCTTGTCGGCGATCAGTCGGTTCGCAGTGTCTTGATCGGGAATCCGCAGCAGCGACTCGGCCAAGCACATCAGCGCGATGCCTTCGCGGTCGCTCAAACCATATTCTCGCAAGAACCGGTCGAGCATCGGCTGTGGCGAACGCTTGGTGCGCATGGCGGCGATGATGCGCGCAGCGTCCGCTTCGATCCGCCGGGCAACGTCGTCTTCATACGGGGGCGTAGCAAGGAGGCGATCTACGGCGTCCTGCTCCGGCGTGAACTTGCGCCCACGTACCGCTTCGTTCAACTCCTTGAGTTGGGGCGCAAGCGATTCGGCGCAAGCATGCGCTGGCGAATTTCCGTCAGATCCCGTCCGCATTTCCGTTTCGGCGAGAACCGCTGTCGGTTCAAGATGCATCACGCTTGGCACGGCGTTCGCGCTGCGTTCGCTGTTCGTCGACCGTCAGCGCCCGCGTGAGTACCACGCCGTACGCGTCCCTGGCTTGGTCATTGGACACGTATCCGTCCAGCACATCGCGGCGTACCCGTTGCGAATCTCGCTTCGACGCCGGACCGTAACCTCCTCCCCCGCCCGTGTATGTGGTCACCACGGTACCCTTGGACAGGTTGAGGGAGTTGACCTTAAGGAAGCGACGCGGGCCGCGGCCGGGGACCTCGACCACGACATCGGGCGGCGTGCCGTCGCCTCCGCCGAAAAGCCCCCATCCGGTCGACTTCGATCGTTCAAACCAAAGGCTCAACTGCGAATCGGCGTCCAGAACATAACGGCGGAAGGTTCCGTTGCCACCACGGTAACGCCCGACTCCGCCGCTGTCGGGCCGGATACCGTAGGACTCGATCCGGATCGGATACTTGCTTTCGAAGATTTCCACCGGCAGATCCTTGAAACTGCCGTTGACGTTGTTGATAAGCGAATCAGCGCCATCGCCACCCTGATAGGCGCCCCAACCACCGGTCGTGGGCTCAACCATCAGGTACCGAGTGTCGTCGTGCCGCGGATCGAGGCCCGCGAAAGTGACAACCATCGAATCGCCGTAGTGAGCGCCCGCGGCCTTGTCCGGCATGGCCGGCGCCAGCGCCTTCACAACCAGATCAATGAGCAATCCCAGCGGCGTGAAATACCAGGCACAGGCTGCAGGCTCGGTTGCGTGAAAGATCGATCCGCTGGGTGCGCTCACGTCGAGCGAGCCGAACGATCCGCCATTGACAGAGTCCTCGGAACACACCAGCAACTTGAATGCGACCCGGGCGGCGGCGACCGTTTGAGTGATGCCGCAGTTCACCGGTCCGCGAGTCTGTTCCCCTGAGCCCCGCAGGTCGATGGTCATCGTGTCGTCCTGTATGGAAACGGTAACTCGCACAAGTACTGCGTCGCTGCCCAGGCCATCGTCGTCCAAATAACCCTCGGCCTGGTACTGGCCGTTCGGGATTGCCTGGACCGCCTCGCGCTCGCGCGCCTCGGTCTGTCGGAAGATCTCGTCGCGGGCCGCGGCAATAGTCTTGCGTCCAAACCGGTCGAACAGGGCGCGCAGGCGTTGCTCCCCGGTTCGCCCGGCTGCGATCTGCGCGTTTAGATCGCCGATAAGCGTATCGCCGAACCGGCTGTTGCGCCTCAGCACGTCGATGACGTCTTCGCGCGCCTCGTGCGCCTCGTACAGCCGTGTCGGCCCCCAACGCATTCCCTCCTGGTAGATCTCGCAGGAATCGACGGGAGCGCCCGGATCCTTGGCGCCTACATCGAGCCAATGGGCACGGGAGGCGGCAAATCCGACGCGCTCGTCGCGCCAGAAGATAGGCATGATGATCGTGGCGTCGTTGAGGTGGGTGCCGGTCATGTACGAGTCATTAATGTAGAACACATCACCGTCCTGGAAGTAATCCCAGCCGTGCTGCTCAGCGATGAGCTTGACGCAGATTTCGAGGTTGCCGAGAAAGAGAGGAAGCCCGAGCGACTGACCAAGCACTTCGGCATGTTCGTCCAGCAACGCGACCGAACAGTCCTTGCCCTCGTAAATGATTGGCGTGAACGCGCTGCGAATCAGTGTGGCGTTCATGTCATTGGCGATCGAGATGAACGCATTACGGATGATCTCCGTGGTAACAGGGTCACTGCCATTCATGAAGCATCTCCACGGCGCAGCAAGAGGTTTCCCTCAGCGTCCACCGAAACCTGCCACCCAGGCGGCACCACCGTCGTGGCACTGCGCTCTTCCACGATGGCCGGTCCCCTGGACTGAAATGTTTCCGGCAAGCGATCACGCGATAGGATTGCTGTAGGTTGCCGTTTCCCATCAAATACCGCGTCGCGATGCCCGGTAAGGGCATCACGACCATCGCTTGCCGGGACCTGTACTTCCTGCCGATACTTCTTCAGCGCTCCAAGCGCAGCTATGCGAAGATTGACGAACTCCACCGGCGCTGATGAACTGGAGTGGCCGTAGCGGCGATGATGGGCGCTGTGGAACGCTTTCACGATGCGCTTGAGTTCCATGGGTTGCCGCACGCGCGTGTTGATCGTATATTCCTGACCCAGGTAGCGCATGTCTGCTGAGCGCCGGAATGACATGTCGCGCAGGGCAACGCCTTCGCGCTTTAGAGCTTGACCCCCCTCCTCCTCGAGGTCCGTGTAGCCGACCTCCAGTTCCTCCACGGAGACTGAATGCGCCCGGCGATAGAAACTCTTCGTCAGGTCGCGGCGCAGATCCGTTTGCAGCATGCCCCATGCCGAAAACGTTCCAGGGAACCGGGGAATGAGCACCTCCCCGATATCCAGTTCCGCCGCCAGAAAAGCTGCTGCCATGGGACCGGCGCCGCCAAAGGCGACCAGCGTGAAGTCGCGGGGATCCACACCCTGGCTCACGGTGATGGTGCGCATTGCATCGGCCATGGCGGCATTGGAAATGGCGAGAATCCCCTCGGCGAAGGCTCGCGGATCCAGACCCGCATCGCCCGCGACCCGCTCGACGGCTTGCTCGCTGGCGGCCAGGTCGAGCTTCATTTCACCGCTGAGCAACGAACGCTCGCCCAGGCGTCCAAGATAGAGGTTGGCGTCAGTGACCGTCGGATCTACGCCGCCACGACCATAACAGGCCGGTCCAGGGATCGATCCGGCGCTTTGCGGACCCACACGCATCGCCCCCTGGTCCAGCCAGGCAATCGAACCGCCTCCAGTGCCGATGGTCTGGATGTCGACAACCGACATCAGCAACGGCAACCCCTCCAGTTCCGTTTCCAGCGTCTTGCTGGCCCGGCCATCGACAACCAGACTCAGGTCGAACGAGGTCCCGCCCATGTCAACGCAAAGGAGATTCGTCCGGCCGGCGGCGGCGGCCAGAGCGGTGCCGGCAATGGTTCCCCCGACAGGTCCCGACAAGAGCGTGAACACTGGATTGCGCCTGGCGGTCTTGGCGCTGATCACACCGCCGTTCGATTGCATCACATGAACCGAAGCGTTCATGCCCATTTCCGCAAACTCCCCTTCGAGGCTTGCAAGATAGCGTTCCACGACCGGCGCCACGTACGCATTCATCACAGTGGACGAAGCCCGCTCGTATTCCCGCCACTCCTTCGCGACTTCGTGCGAGAGCGAAACGGATACGTCCGGTAACGCGGCACGCAGGATACGCCGGGCTTTCAGTTCATGTCCGGAAAAAATGTGTGCGTGCAGAAAGCAGATGGCGATCGCCTGAACTCCTTCAGCCCTCGCCTTGCGAATGATCGGCTCGAAATCCCCTTCATTCAGTTCCTCAATAACGCGCCCGTCCCACGCGATGCGACCCCGAACTTCATGCACGTCCCGGCGGGGCACGAGCAAATCGGGCTTTCGGTAACGCAATTCGTAGAGCGACTGCCGATTGCCGCGGGCTATCGTATATCCGTCGCGATGTCCGGCGGTGGTGATGAGGAGTACCCGCTCACCCTTGCGCTCAAGAAAAGCGTTGATGCCGACGGTGGTCCCATGAACGAAGAATTCGACATCCGAGGGATCGGGAAATTGCCGTCGCACGGCTTTCACAACCCCGAGCGCAGGATTCTCGGGCGTCGTTGGAACCTTATCAACGAACGCAACGCCATCGGACGGCTCAATCACCATATCGGTAAAGGTGCCCCCGATGTCGGCCGATACCCGGTACCTTTTCATTGGGTCCCCATCGTGTAGCGCATGAACTTGACTCCTGTGGTCGCTTCCCTGTTTGGCGTGCTACCTGCCATTATAGTTAAAATTAAAGTATTGACAAAACTTAAAGCTTTTCTAAAATATATTATCGTATCCGATCCACAAACCGACCGGGCCTTACGGGAGGAAGCATCACCATGATCAGAGATAGACACGGCACTCGCGCAGTGGTATTGGTTTTGTTCAGCATGGGATCTTCAATGCCCTTGCTCGGGCAGACAAACGGTGAAACAAGTGCTGCAATTGAAGAGATTGTAGTCACCGCACGACTGCGGAGCGAAACGCTGCAGGAGGTGCCCGTGACCGTGAACGCGTTTACCGCCGAGGAGATCGAAGACGCCGGCATCCAGCGGCCGAACGATTATCTTTCGTTGGTGCCAAATGTCACCCTGGTAGAAGCACAAAACGCCGGCACGACCTTCCTTACGATCCGGGGCATTACGCAGGTTCGCAACAACGAGCCTCCGGTAGCGGTAGCGATCGACGGCATGCTGCAGACGAGTCCCAACCAGTTCAACCAGGCGCTCTTGGATCTTCAGCAGATCGAAGTGCTGAAAGGTCCGCAGGGCGCACTCTACGGACGCAATGCCATCGGCGGAGCGATCAACATCACGACCAAGCAGCCAGCCGATGAGCTCCAGGGGCGTGTGCAGGTTGGCGCAGGCAATGGCGATCATCTCCAGGCGCAGGTCTCGCTGTCCGGGCCCGTCGCCGAAGATCGACTCTACTACCGGCTCAATGGCACGTGGCTGGACCGTGGCGGCTACATCGAGAATGTCTTCCGCGGCGACCAGGTCGACTACATCGAGGAACGCAGCCTGCAGTTGCGCCTGGACTGGCTCATCAACGATGCGTGGGGTGCCGATTTCCGGGCCTATTACTCCAATACCCGCGGTGGAGCTCTGAACTACAACTGGCAGGCCTTCGATTATGAGTTGGATGCGTTCACGTTCCGAGCCGCCGATGCTAATGATGCTGCCGGGGTGATCTACGAAATGAACAACCGCGGCGAGAACGACCGGGACATCGTTGAAGTGGCGCTGAAACTCGACTACCAGGCGGACTGGGGAACTTTTACTTCCATTACGGCTAACAACCAACTGGAGGAATGGTACGGGTCCGATCAGGCGCCCTATAGCGAGAGCCTGACGCTATACCCTTTCGGCCCCGGTATTCCCTTCGACGGGGTCGCACAGCAGTATTGGGACGTCGATGCATTCAGCCAGGAAATCCGGTTCTCCTCGCCAGGTGACCGGGCGTTGCGATGGCTGGTGGGCGCCTACTACGTGCAGACCAACCGGTTCATCTCCACGCCGGTGGTTGACGACACCGGTGTGGGAATCGTTCGTATCGAACGCGAGCCAACCGGCTCCGGACAGCCGACGACGTTTTCCTTTCTTGCAGACGACAACGACAACTCCGCCTACGCACTTTTCGGTCAATTGAACTATGACGTAAGCGAACAGTTCGAAGCGTCATTGGCATTGCGTTACGACGAAGACCGGCGTGCGCAGATTGTGTCTCCGCACAATACAACCGGCTCGCAAGGCGCACGACGTGAGGCGACCTTTGACAAGCTGCAACCTAAACTCACCCTGCGATACTTGCCGACCCCCCGCGTCAATCTCTTCGCCTCCTACAGCGAGGGCTTTCGCAGCGGTCAGTTCAATCAGCTGGGCACCTCGGCAGCGGCACAGTCGGCCGGAATCGACGGGGTCTTTGATGTCGTCGGCCAAGAAGAAACCGAAGCTGTCGAAGTCGGGCTCAAGGCTCAGATCCTGGGAGGACGCGGCAAGTTCGACGCATCGCTTTTCAATACCCGTGTCAAGGGACAACAGTATTTCCTGTTTTTTGCGCCCACCAGCGCGCAGGTGCTGGCCGGAATCGATGAAGTTCGGCTGAGCGGCGGCGAAATCGAGTTCAGCGCATTCCTGTTTGACCGGCTGGACGTCTACGCCGGGTACGGAATTACCAACAGCGAAATTGAGGCCTATTCGGTGGATCCCGGTCTCGTCGGCAACGATGCACCCTATGTGCCAGATCACACCATCAACCTGGGTTTCCAGTACCGCCAGCCTCTGACGGATGGGGTCGGGCTATTGCTGCGCACCGATTTCGAACGCCGCGGCAGGCAGTTTTGGGATCCTGACAACTCGTCGGCCCGCAACGACGTTGATCTCGTCAATGTGCGATTCGGGCTGGAAGGCGAACGCTGGCAGATCATTGCATGGTCCAAGAACCTGGCCGACGAACTCTACCTGGCCGAGTTTGTCTCGGGCGGATTCGTCCACCTGGCACCACCTCGTTCTTACGGTGTTGATTTCACGTACACTTTCTAGACAATCGGGGAGTGCCAAAGACGTGCTGAAGCGCGAACAGCCAAGTGAAGAGCGGTCGATTGTTGCTGCCGGGGAAATCATTCGGGCGCGACGCCAGGAACTTGGACTAACGCTGCAGGAACTGGCGGGGAAGACCAAACTCTCCGCCGCGTTCATTTCCCAGGTTGAACGGAACAAATCCGCCCCGTCGATGGTGTCGCTGATGAATATCGCGCGCGCCTTGGATGTACGCGTCACCGTGTTCATGGAATTGCCCGCCGGAGAGAATCCCGTGAGGCGCCAGGATAGTCCACAGCGTATCGAAGTGGATTCCCCAGTCGAGTACACGCAACTCAGCGCCGGCATGAGATTCCAGCAGATGGATGCCATTTTGATGGCCATACCGCCCGGGCATGTGTTTCCTGTAGATCAGCGCGAGGGAGAGGACTTTCTCTACGTCCTCAAGGGAGAGTTGTACTCCGAACTGGGTGATAAAAAACTGACGCTGAAGGCGGGCGACAGCATGCACTTCAATTCGCGTACGCCCCACACGGCCAGCAACCGGACAGACGAGGAAGTACACCTCTTGTACGTCGGTACCCCCAGTGTATTCAAGCCGGAGTGAGCCTCCCGGCCATGGGGCTTGTGAAGTAACGTGCTTAGCAATTGAGATTCATGGGCGGGTTCGTCCCATGGCCGAATGCGATCGCTGCCCAACTCGAGAGCAAGAGGAGTAGAAGACGACGTGAAAATCTTCGCGGTGGATTTTCCGAATGGCGGTGATCGCCTCAAGTCCCTGCACGCCTTCACGGTGGGCGGCGTCCGCCTGGAGTTCGGAACCGGGTTTCTCAAGGCCGGAACACGCATGCCCGACCGCGGCGTGTCCGCGCATCCCAAGCGAGAAATCACACTGATTCTCGAAGGTGAGCTGTCAACCACATCAGGGAAGAGTACTGAGCGACTCAGAGCCGGGGACATCGTCACCATCCCCGCAGGGCAGGAACAGTCGTCGATTGTCCATGAAGATACGCGGCTGATCTACTTTTTCTTCGGGCCGTAACTGCCGTACTTGAGTATTTTCGAATATCTCGGGCCTGAGTCGCCTCCCTATTAACGGTTCGAATCCCATCTGCCACTGGAACTCAAAACCGTCTGAGCAAACTCCTAACCCGGATATTTCACCAGCTTTTTCCGGTCGTGATTTTTCGGGGCTGTTGGCGGGGTTGGTTGGATTGCTTGGGGTTTGGTGAGGAACCAAGGGCGCTGAACTACGGCACATTCTGTCTGTCGTGTATCTTTCCACGTTGTACTGACGTTTGACGATAGAGAGATGAAGAAGAGTAAATCGAAGCGGTTCGGCCGCGACCGCCTTCCGGCCTGTCTGTGATAATATAACGTTTCATATATGAGATATTAGAACCATTAAGGTTCCATATATGATATATAAAATGAAATCACAACAGCCCGACACAAACGTTCTCCCGTCCGTTCGCCGCGCGCTGGCCAAGCTGGGCGGCGATATTCAAATCGCGCGGCGGAGGCGGCGCATCCGTCAGCAGAGCTTCGCCGAAAATCTCGGGGTCTCGCGCGCCACCATGCACCGGCTCGAGGCCGGCAATCCGGGCGTGTCGATCGGCGTGTTGTGCCGGGCCTGCCTGGCGCTCGGCCACCTGGAGGCGTTGCGGACGCTGATCGAGATGCCCGAACGGGACGCAGCGCTGCTCGCCGACCCGCCACCGGAGCGCGTCCGGCGTACCCGGCTGGAGTTGCCGGTCGGGACTCCGTCCCCGGACGCCGACTTCGATCAGGGTCAGTTTTGATGACCCGCAACCCGCCTGCCAAGCGCCGGGTTCCCGTTGTCCTTGGAGAGAGCCGGATCCCGGTCGGCCTGCTGGTGTTCGAGTCGCGCGGAACCAAGCAGGGGTCAGCATTCCGCTACGCCGACAGCTGGCTTGACCGCAGCGACAGTTTCGCCTTGTCGCCGCAAATGCCGCTGAGTAGCGGCTGGACGCATCACTGGAGCGTCGGCAAGGAAAAGCACGGGGCGTTGCCGGGTCCTGTGTCGGACTGCGCGCCGGACGCCTGGGGGCGCGGTCTGATCACCGCCCGCCTGGGGTACCCGCCGTCCGAACTGGAGGCACTGCTGGCGGTCAACGATACGACTCGGATGGGGGCGCTGCGGTTTCTGGACGAAGCCGGCGAACCGATGTCGAGAGTCTCCACGCCCGTCCCGCACGCGGCCCGGCTGCCGGACATCCGGGCATTTTGCCAGGCCGCCGAGACCGGCTCCCCCGAAGCGGTCCGCGAAGCCGCCAGAAAACTGCGCGGCACCGGTGACAGCCTGGGCGGCGCACGCCCGAAGTCCGACTTCATTCATCGCGACGGCACGCTGTCCTTGGCCAAATACACGTCCGAGCGCGACACGCTGCCGGCAGCGCGCATGGAGGTGGCTACGCTCCATCTCGCCAAGGCCGCCGGCTTGCGCGCTTCCGAAGCGCATCTCGCATTGCCGGCCGAACGCTACCCGGTAGCGCTGATCCGGCGCTTCGACCGCACTGGCGCCCGGCGCAGGCATTATGTATCGGGGCGCAGTTTCCTCGGTGAAGAAGCCGCGCAGAACGCGTACTACACCGAGCTGGTCGAACGCATGTCGAGTGAGTGCGCAGAGGCGTTTCTCGACGAAACGCGCGAGCTGCACGGCCGGATCCTCTACATGATCCTGGTCAGCAACACCGATGACCACATGAAGAACCACGGATTTCTGTACACCGGCCGGGGCTGGGTCCTGTCGCCGATGTTCGACGTCAACCCGCAGCCATACCGCGAGCGTCAGATGAAAACTGGTATCAGCCCGCTCAGCGGCTTCGAGCCGTCGATCGAGGCGGCGATCGAGGCGGCGCCGTTTTTTGAGATCAGCAGGGACGAAGCCCGCAAACGGGCGCTGGACATGGCCAAGGTCATCCGCGACCGGTGGCGGGAGCATTGCCGCCGCCAAGGCATGACGAATGAACAGATTGCCGCCTACAGATCGGCCTTCGAACACCCGGAAATGGATGTGGCGCTCAATCTCGGCCCGGCGCGCGCCGCGGCGCCCGGGATCCATGCGGCGCAGGAGGAGAGGGCGGCGGCGGAAAACGCTCCCGGCGGATAGCCGGGACGTTCGCTACGGCTGCATCAAGCGCGGGAGATCGTCTTATCGGAGAGCATCGCCATCACCTGGCCGCTTCTCAACCCCAGATAGCCAAACCACCTATCCCTTACTGGACAACGGCTCTCATGTGTTGCACTTCATAGTGGGACGGGCATGTTCATTTAATGTAGGTAATAAGTCATGTGCTGTAGAATAACCAACATTCTATGAGCAGATTACTGCAACGCCCGTGCCTTTTGGCCGCGATCCGGCAAGGCTTGGACGAGTCGCCGGTCGTAGCCCTGTTGGGGGCGCGCCAAGTGGGCAAGACTACCCTTGCACACCAGGTCATGCAGGCCTGGGAAGGACCATCCACACTCTACGACCTGGAGACCGCCGCGGCGCGCGAAGCCCTTTCCACTACGCCGGAAACTCTCTTGCGGGAAAGCCAGGGCCTGATCGTCATCGACGAGGTCCAGCGCTTGCCGGAGCTGTTTGCCACCTTACGGCCGCTGTGCGACGATCCGAAACGTCAGGCTCAATTCCTGCTTCTGGGTAGCGCCTCGCTGGACATGGTTCAGGGCGTGTCCGAATCGCTGGCCGGGCGCATCCGGTTTGTTAATGTCAGCGGCTTTTCCATGCAGGAGACCGGCACTGAGAACCAGACCCGGCTGTGGATGCGCGGAGGGTTCCCGCGCGCCTATCTGGCACAGACCGAAAAGGCCTGGTGGCGCTGGATCGAGTCCTTCTCGCAGACCTTTCTCGAGCGGGACATACCGGCGCTGGCGGCACGTGTGCCTCCTGCAGCGTTGGGTCGTTTTTGGCGCATGCTCGCCCATTTTCATGGCCAGACCTGGAATGCGTCGGAACTGGCCCGATCGATGGACGCAAGCGAGCGCCATGTCAACCACTATCGCGACCTGCTGGCAGGCGCGTTCATGGTCCGGGTGTTGCCGCCCTGGTTCGAGAATCTGGGCAAAAGGCTCATCAAGAGCCCAAAGGTGTATTTGCGCGACAGTGGCATCCTGCACTTTCTCCTGGGCCTGCAATCCCAAACGGAGTTGGCCATGCATCCGCGCTATGGCGCCAGCTGGGAGGGCTTTGCCCTTGAACAGACATTGATCGCCCAAGGATCCCGTGATTCCTATTTCTACCGTACTCAGCGCGGCGCCGAACTGGACCTGCTGCTGCTAAGCCGCGGCAGCCGTTGGGGGTTCGAATTCAAGTGCACGGACGCTCCCAGGACCACCCGTTCCATGCACATCGTGAAGAAGGATTTGCAGCTTGACCACCTGTGGGTGCTCTATCCGGGCGAGCAGGAATATCCTTTGACGGAATCCATCACCGCATTCCCCTTGCGTGATATCGGCAAGCTTGTGCTGGAGCCTGCATGAGGGGGCGGAACGAGGTTTTCCGCAATCGTCAATGAAACTGGACAATCCCCGCGAGGCATTTGGGGGCGATGGTCACGCGGGCGAGGATGTCTCCATCCTCCAGCGAAAGCCTGACCACCTCGCCCGTGAACCAGTTGGCGGCATAGGCCGTTTCTCCATTGAGGCCCGGTGCAATGAGCGCCCAGCCGAATCCCTCCAGGGGAAAACTGGCGACCTCCTCGCCGGACTCCGCGAGCACAATGACCCTGGCGCCGAGGGGCAGGACAAACCGGTCGTCCTTCAAGTGCTCCACGTCGAACATCATGGCGGGCGGTGCGCCGGGAGGCGCTTCGGGCAAGGTCATCACATCGGCCAGCTGGGCGCCCGCCTGCAAATCGAAACGCATCAGCCTCGGGCCGGTCTCGGAGGTATAGAGCAGGGTGTGGCCGTCGGAAGCGAGCGTGGTGTGGGTGGCGCCCATACTGCCGCTGACGCCACCGTGCACCTCGGGCACAAGCCTGCGGATCAGGTTCTCCCCGGCGTCGTATTCGTGGATTTCCCCATGTCCGACACTGTCCGGATCGTCAGGCAGATAGGGATAACGGGTGGTGAGCCGTTCCGGCTGGGCGCTGCCCTTTAGATACTCGATCAGGACAAAATGCCCGTTGTCGAGAAACTGCACCGAGCCGAAGGGACGGTCGGCAAATTTTTTCGCCGGCAACAGCGTGCCGTCGGGTTTCACCCGCGCCACCAGCCAGGCAAAGCTGTCGAAGGCCCAGAGCGTATTGTCGGGCGCGAAGGTGAGACCGCCGACCAGGTGGGAGGTGTCCTCTATCCAGAGAACGCCCTTGAGGTTGAGGTCGGCATCGAACTGCAGGATACGGCCGCGGCCGGCATGGTCGTCATCGGGATCGTTCAGCAGCGTCGCACCGATGAACACATCGCCCCGGGCGAACGGTTGCAGCGTCGATCCCTCCGGTGCGAAATCGAAAGTGGACTGCTCTTCACTCACCGCCACACTCGCTGCGCAAACCGCGCACACGAACACCAGCGCTCTCATGCTGATGGAGGTCCATGCTTTTCCCGGGTGGCGGAAATGATGCGGAAGACCCGCTCGAGCATGCCCGCGCGCCAGGCTTCCCGTTCGTCTTCCACGGCTTCGTCCGGTGAGTAGTTTTCAATTTCTTCCGGCGTGGCGACTTTCCCCTGGGCCGCAAGCCGTTCATGGGTGTCGAGCCGTTCCTTGACGACAGACACCTCTCCGACCAGGGCCACGATCATGGCCAACAGCTTGTCGGAGTCCGGCGAGTCCAGGAAAAAGGGCCTGCGCCCCTTGGCTACCCGTTGCCTCTGTTTTCCGTTCCCGTCCGCCAGCTTACGTCCCCCTGCCCGATTGACCGGGTTGTTTCCTGCGTTTTTCGAGGGGTAGTATAGGTCCATGGTCCTGACGGGGCCTAAGGACACGTTTCGGAGAGCAAGTATGCGCAACAACTCGGACCACGCCATGTTCCCGGAAGCCACCCACGACGAGCAGTCGGCCCAGAGTTTCATCAAGACCCTGAGAGTGTTCGCCACCCGCAATTTTCATGCCGGCAACAACGCGATCATTGCCGACAAGCTCCTGTCCCGACGCCAGGACCGGTCCTGTCCATCGCGCAAGGAGTTGCGCGCAGCCGTGGAGGACGAGCCGCACAACAAGTGGTGGAGTTCCATGATGCGAACCACGCAGGAAGTTCTGTATGACACGGTAGGCCCCAGCATCGAACGACAGCTTCCGGGGCTCATAGACAGGGCCAGGTCATTCAGAGGCACGCTGGGATCGCTGACCCTCGACGAAAGCGTCGAAATGCCGCCTTACCTGGCGGCCGTGGACGTTCACTGCAAACCCGGAAGTTACCAGCAGGAAATGAGCGAAGACGACGTCTTCGCCGGGGCTGAATTCGACCGCACCTACCGGCTCTATTCCATGGGCGGCCTGGGCCCCAACCTGGATGGCATGGGCCAGACGCTCATCGCCTGGATGAAGGGTCAATTCAGCGATGCCGGGCCGCGGCGGATCCTGGACATGGGCTGCACGGTGGGCCACTCCACCCTGCCCTACTGCGATCATTTCCCCGATGCGGAAATCCACGCCATCGACGTGGCGGCCACCTGCCTACGCTACGGCCATGCACGCGCGGTCGCCATGGGCAAGGAAGTCCATTTCTCCCAGCAGAACGCGGAGCGCACCAACTTCGACGACGGGAGTTTCGATCTCATCGTGTCTCACGCCCTGTTGCACGAGACCTCGCGCCGGGCGGTCCGGGCCATCCACAAGGAGTGCCATCGCTTGCTGGCGCCCGGCGGCCTGATGATCCACATGGACAACATCGTTCCTGACAAGCCGTTCGAAAAGTACTACTGCGACTGGATGGCAAGGTTTAACAACGAGCCCTATATGGGTGCGCTGCAGGACGAGGACATGGTGGGTATCTGCGAACAGGCGGGGTTCGACAGGGACAAGGTCCAGCTGGGCGAAGGGATTCCCCGGTTCCGGGACAAGTCCATAAAGGAGAAGACGCTTTACGGAAACCTGATGGTCTGCGCCCGGAAGTAGTCGGACAGAAAAACCTTCCTTCCCGTATCGACCGCGCTCGCGCTTCTTGTTGCGCAGGCTGCTCAACGTCGGATGCTGGCCGCCGCAAGCGCGGTTGACCCAAATGCTACTGCGACGAGGAACCGCTTCATGCGGCCCGGATATATCCGGCCATCAGTGCTGCCGGCGTTGTGGCAGAAAGCCGGTCGCCAGGAAAACGACGACAAAAACGACAAGAACGGTCCACATGGCCGTCGAGTACTGCAGTGGTTTGAGCCAGACCTCGTCGTAAAACCCGTAGCGCGGCGCCAGTTCGCCAAAGGGAATCCAGAAGATGGCCTTGGTGGGGATGGCATAGCGAATGGCCGCCATTACCCGCGTGAATTTCATCAGCCGCCACAGCAGCCAGCATCCCCAGACCGCCAGGCCAGCGGCTATGCCGTAGGTTACGGGATGGCCATAACCCAGGAACCGCGCGTCGCCGAGAAACAGCGAGGCGCCATAGAAGAACCAGGTCACATAAAGGGTTTCCAGAAAAGTAATGCGGCAGAAATTTCGCGCTTTCCCCGGCTCCCGCTCGCCCAGGTTGAGACGGCCGATCTTCTGAATCCAGTGAAACGCATTGCAGCGGCTGTTCTTGTTGAATACGAAGAACAGCAGCGTCGCGACGCAAATGCCGAAGGACCCCTGGATGTAGAGCAGATGCGCGGGCCACATCACTCCGGGACCCACTTCCGGCATGGGCAGCTGCAGCGAAACCTCGTTGAACTTGAAGGAATAGGAGGCCCAGCCGATCCAGATCAGCATCCCGGCGGCAAACCCGAGCAGGGTGCCGCTGACTTCGTCGTTGCGCTTGACGCCGATCAGCAGAAGAACCGCGGCCAGGGCGCCGGCGCCGAGAAACAGTCCGCCGGCGTTCTCGTAGCCGATGAGGTCCCGCACGACGATGACAAAGGAATGCGCCACCGGCAAGGCAAGCAAGACGGCGAAAAACGCAATCACGCCGATAAACGGCGGGCGGTAATACCGCTGCCAGATCGTCTTTGGGGCGTCAGGAGACCGGGTGTCCGTCATGGTTGGTTTTGTTGCAGCTTGCCAAGAGACGCATAATAAAGGCCAATGACGCTGCATCACAGGACTGTCATGAACGTCCGTTTCGCGACCTTGTCTCTTCTTGCCTGCGCCGGTTTGATCGGAGGGGCAAATGTACTGGCGCAACCGGTCTATTACGAAGGCGAAGACCGCGAGCATTACGTCGGCAACGCCCAATCCTTCAATGCGCAGTTCGACATCGGCAGCACCGCGCCGCCGGAGGTCACTGCGGCCATCGAATCGCTGGTTTCGGACTTTGCCGGCCGCTGGCGGGCGGCCACATGGACGACGGTGAAGGACCTGTTCAATCCCGGCGACGAACCGTACGTGCTGCTCGGCCATCAGCCGGACTGGCTGGTCGGGTGGGACGAACTCAACGGCTATTTCTCGAAGAAGCCGACGATGCCCGAGAAGAGCATTCCCGACGAGGCGCCGCCGGGCCTGCGGAAAATCGAGGCCAGCCATTACGAATTCCGAACGGAGCGCGAGCTGGCGGAAATGATGTACACCCCCGACCGCATCCGGGTGCGCCTGATCGATGACGACCTGGCCCTGGCGATCTGGTACGTGGATTTCCAGTTCAAGCCCCGGTTCGGAGCGGCCAAGGGCGAGCACTTCAAGGCCAACGCCGTGTTCCGCAACACCGCCGAGGGCTGGAAGTTCATTCACTATGGTGAAGCCCCCATGTCCGCCATCATGTACATGGAACGGCTGTATCGAAGCCAGGTCAGCCAGGAGTTCCTCGACCTTCTGGCTACCGGAGGGCGGTAAGGATGAAAGCGCCCTTACTCGTTTTCCTGGCGTCGTTAATTCCCGCGAGCCTGTTCGCGCAGTCCATCCTGCACGAGGAAACGACCGCCCCGCCGGAAGTGGCCGGCGCCATCGAGGAGCTCGTTATCGAATGGGCCGACAAGTTCAACCGGGGCGACTGGGTTCAGATACACGACACCTGGGACCCGGACGAGGAGGCGCCGTATTACCTGGGCGAGGAGCGCGACCGCTGGGTCATGGGCAAGGAGGGCCTGCACAGCTATTTCAACCCGCCGCGCGCATTGCTTTCCCTGATGGAGAACGTCAACATCGTGCCCTACCGGTTGCGGGTGCGGCAGGTGTCGGACTCCATCGTCATCGCCACCTGGGACAACCGGCTCGACCTCAAGGTGCGCACCCGCCCGGCAATCAACGACGACTACCGGGTGAATGCGGTCTTCCGCAGGAAGCCTGAAGGCTGGATGTTCATTCACTACGCCGAACTGGCCTGGTCCGCGCTCACCTACATGGAACACCTCTACCGCAAGTCCGTCTCGCCCGGCTTTCCGGGCAACGCCATGCCCTATGACCGTACCTGGCGTCCGGCAGACGGAGAGACGCCGATGTCGACAGTTCATGAATGAATCTTCATTGCATGCCGACGACAAGGCCGGCATCTACCAGGCCCTGAGAACGCTGGCCGCTGTCGAAGGGAATGCGCTCGACGAGACCATTGAGCGCATCTATCACTCCGGCGCCCGCTGGTACGGTTCCCATCCGATCAATGAGCTGGAGGGAACCGCTGCCATCAAGGACGTCTGGCAACGCCTGCGCCGTTCCTTTCCGGATATGGAACGGCGCGACTCGATTTTTCTCGTGGGCACATCAGGCTCCACCCAGTACGCCGCGGCGGTCGGTGTTTATCAGTCCAACTTCATGGCTGACTGGCTGGGCGTGCCTGCAACGCACGGCGTGGCGCACCTGCGATACGGGGAAGTGCACGAGCTCGTCGACGGCCGGATAAGCCATACCTATGCTCTATGGGACCTTCTGGATCTCCTGCGCCAGGCCGGCATCTGGCCAATCTCGCCCAGCCTGGGAGCAGAGCTCGCATGGCCCGCGCCCGCCACCGCCGACGGTGTGCGTTTGGGCGAGGAAGATCCGGAACGCAGCGCAAGCAGCATCGCGCTGGTGCACGCGATGCATCAGGGTCTGTTCCGGTTCGACCAGAAGGACCTGGACAGCATGCAGCAACACAAGTACTGGACCAGAAACTTTCTCTGGTACGGCCCGGCAGGCATCGGCACGGCACGAGGCATGGAAGGATACAGGGCGCATCACCAGGCGCCTTTCCTGCGAGCGTTTCCCGACCGCAGCGGAGCCGGCCACTATATTGACATGGGCTGCGGAAGCTACGCGGTCACCGGCGGCTGGCCGAGCGTCCAGGCGACCCACGCCGGACCGGGCTGGCTGGGGCTGGCGGCCACGGGAAAGCGCGTGACCATGCGCGTAATGGACTTCTATCGTATCGAGAACGGCCTGATCGCCGAAAACTGGATTCCAATCGACATAATCGAAGCGTTGCTGCAACTGGGCACGGACGTGCTGGCGCGGGTAGCGCACTTGCGCGGCAGGCCGAACAGAGGGCTTTGATTCACACTTGATACGATCATTTGGAGCCGCCCGGCGCCAGCAGCCAGACCAGCAATGCCCAGACAGTGAGTACGGCCTGCGCGCCGGCCATCAACAGAAACGGGGCCCAGGGAGTGGCGGCGCTGAACAACACCCCGCCGACGCCGGCCGCCAGGATTATGCCTATGGAGCCGAACATGCTCATCAGGCCGATTACGGCGCCGCGCTCGCGGGGCGGCGCTTCCTGGCCCACCAGGGCCATGCCGCTCATGATGGCGCCGGCCATGGCCGCGCCCAGGAGGGCGAACAGGGGCAGCATGCGAAGGTCGAGGGGTGATTCGATGAAGTACAGGGAGCCGTAGGCGACAACCGACAGAACCAGCGACAGCACCATGCCTGCAACCCGGTTGATACGATCGAGAATCGATCCGAAGATGAACGACCAAAGCACGGCGAAGACCTGCATGACAGCGAAGGGAAGAAATACCTGGTATTGCGCAACCGCAGCTTCGCCACCCGCCGCCTTGACCGCCATCGTCGCCCAGAGCGATACGAACAATCCGGCCACGACCATGTCGCCGCGCGACGTCATTGCGCTTACGTAGGCGAGCAGGATGCGCGGATTCTTCGCCTGCCTGAACCCCGCCTTTACGAGTTCGGCCCACGGGGGACGTTTGTGCGAGGACTCCGGCACGCCGCCCTTCAGCCCGAAGCGGAAAACCGCTACGGAAATAAAGCACACCAGGGCTGCGGCACCATAAGCGTAGCGGCCGGCGGCAACGGGATCCAGGCCGGCGTCCTGCAGCCACTTGGGCAGCGCGGAAACCAGCCGGGTTGCAAAGACGATGCCCAGGGCGTTGAAAGCCGAGCTGAAGCCGACCAGTCGCCCGCGCGAGGATTCGACGGGATAGTCGTTCTGGATCGTGGCGGTCATCGACGCGGTCGCAGCGACTCCCACGCCGAAAATGATCCGGTAGTACACCAGGTGAGCAACTTCCGTCGCCCAGGGATACAGGGAATAGCTGAGTCCGATCAGCCCGATGCCCAGCATGAGGACGGGACGGCGGCCGATTCGGTCGGCGAGCATGCCGAAGGGCCAGATCAGGAACAGGGCAACGATCTCGGTAATCCCGGTGAGTCTCCCCGTTATCGCTCCGGCCACGCCCGGGTCGGTGATGCCCAGGTGCTCGGCAAGGATGTACGGCTGCGAGAAGTTCATGTTCGTCATCATCCCGATGCAGATCAGGGACGCGTACATGTAAGTCCAGAAGTGCGAGACCCGTACGCCCGCCGCAAGCTGGATATTTCGTATGCGCGCGCCGGCGCCCAGGTCCGTGGTTGTCATGTTTTTCCTCCCGCTCCCAGCGGGGCCATCATAGAAGCTTGCCGTGCCCGTGGCTATGCAATGCAGGCCATGGAGCAGCCGTGGCGGCTACAGTTTGCGTCCCAGCCTGGCGGCGAGGCGCAGGCGCAGGGCATTGAGGCGGATGAAACCCGTAGCGTCGTTCTGATTGTAGGCGCCGCGGTCGTCCTCGAACGTCGCCATGCTTTCGTCGAAGAGGCTGTCGGGCGAGCGGCGGCCGAGCACGGTTACGGACCCCTTGTACAGCTTCAGGCGCACGGCGCCATTGACCGGCTGTTGCGACTCGTCGATCAGGCCCTGCAACGCTTTCCGTTCCGGCGACCACCAGTAGCCGTTGTAGATGAGCGTGGCGTAGCGTGGCATCAGTTCGTCCTTGAGGTGCGCCACTTCGCGATCCAGCGTCAGCGACTCTATGGCCCGGTGCGCCTTCAGCAGCAGGGCGCCGCCGGGAGTCTCGTAGCAGCCGCGCGACTTCATGCCCACGTAGCGATTCTCGACCAGGTCCTGGCGGCCTACTCCATGCGCACCGCCCAGCTCGTTCAGGCGCGCCAGCAGCGATGCGGGGCTCATTGCTTCGCCATCCAGCGCCACCGGATCGCCGCCGGCAAAACCAATCTCGACGATTCCCGGCTCGTCAGGCGCAGCTTCGGGAGCCACGGTCCAGCGCCACACGCTTTCGTCAGGCTCGTTCCAGGGGTCCTCCAGGTCGCCGCCCTCGTAGGAGATGTGCAGCAGGTTGGCGTCCATGGAATACGGCGATTGGTCGGCCTGCTCGAAATCGACGGGTATGTCGTGCTGCCGGCAGTAGGCAAGCAGCTTCTCCCGTGAGCTCAGGTCCCACTCCCGCCACGGCGCGATCACCCGGATATCGGGATTCAGCGCGTAGGCGCCCAGTTCGAAGCGCACCTGGTCGTTGCCCTTGCCCGTAGCGCCGTGCGCGATGGCGTCGGCGCCTGTCTCGTCCGCGATCTCCACCAGTCGCCGTGCGATTAGCGGGCGGGCGATGCTGGTGCCCAGCAGGTATTCCCCCTCATACAGCGCATTTGCGCGGAACATGGGAAAGACGTAGTCGCGGGCGAAGGTCTCCTTGAGGTCTTCGATGTGGATTTCCTCAACGCCCATCGCCCTGGCCTTGGCGCGCGCCGGCTCCACCTCCTCGCCCTGGCCGATGTCGGCCGTGAAGGTCACCACCTCCGCTCGGTAGTTCTCCTGCAGCCACCGGCAGATTACCGACGTATCGAGCCCCCCGGAGTAGGCGAGCACAACCTTTTGCGCGCGCACCATCGCCGAACTCCAATGGCCGCCCTGTTAAACCGACGAGCGATCCGGCCGGATCACCAGCGGGCCTTGTCCTTGAATTGCTCGTAGGCTTCGTCGAGCCCTTCCGGCAAATAATCCAGGAACGCGCCCGGGGCGTAGCGGGACTTGTATCCGTCAATCACGTGCGCATAGAGCTCGGCATGGAAATCCGGAATCCGGCGCCGGCTGCGAAAGTCGGCCATGGGGATCCGGTAATTGATCAGTTCCTCGTGATGGCCCTCCGCCTCGGCGAGGATCTTTCCGTCCGGGCCGATGATGACGCCGCCGCCGCCGCCCGCAGTCTCGAAGAAGCTCTTGTTGCCCGGCGATACGGCGTTGTTGGACAGCGCGCCGTACACCTTGTTCGACTGGCAGACGTTGCGCATGTCCAGGTGGTTGTATCCGCCCGTTGACGTTCGAATGATGATCTCGGCGCCCTTGATCGCCATGGCCCGATAGAGTTCCGGCTCCATCTTGCAGGGCGAGATGCAGATATTGCCCACCGAGGTCCGCGCCACCGGGGTCACGGCGTCCCAGCCGTACATTTCGACGTAGCGCTCCAGCACCTCGTAAACGGAAGTGGTGAACAACTCAAAGCCAACGAAAACGCCATGGATGTTGCGGGCCTTCCACTGTTCGGAAACGATCTTCCCGTCCGGCCCGATCACCACCGCCACGCTCATGATGTGGCGCGGCCAATCCTTGTACTGCGCATAGGTGCCGAAGGAGATGTAACAGTTGTGCTCCCGGGCCTTGGCGCCTATGGCTTCGGTTTCTTCGCCAGGCAGTTCCGGGGCGAAGCTCAGTATTTCCGAGCGCGTCCACCGGTCCCAGCCGGTCAGCGGGAACTCGTGAAAGGCAAGAAAGTCCTTATGCCCGCCGTAGTACTGCGCCCGGTCAATCAACCACAGCATGTGGTCGAGGTTTTTCTTAAGTGTCTGCTTCATATTGGCCGCGTCGACGGGATGAACGCGGGACTGCACGACGCCGAAGTTCACGGTGTCGCTGCGTAGCGGTACCGTGGGATAGGCGCCGTCCGTCGAGTTGGCGGAATTCTCCGCGGAAGACTCCGAAGCGGCCATCGCGGGCAACGCGGCAAGACCCGCCAATGCGCCCGCGCTGCCCGACAGCAGGTTGCGGCGTGTTATCTGGTTTGTCATGGTCGTCTTTTCTCCCAAGCGAGCCCGGTTGAAAATCCGCGCGCCCCGGCCGTTCCCATGGGCTCGTCAATCATTGGCCGGCGCGCTTTGCGTCAACGTACTTCTTGAATTCCTCGTAAAAGGACGTTGTGTCCCTGGTGACCTCCTCCGGAGACCTCAGGTATTCGGGGTCATTCTTTTCCATGTAGTCAAGAACGTCCGCGGGCAGGTCGGTTACCTTCGCAAGCTTCTTCCCGCGCGTTGAAATCACCATTCCGCCGGCCCAGCTGCCGATCTCCATCCACGGCGCCCATTGGCGGTTGGATATCCAGGACACGATGGCCGGCGCCGCGCCGAGATCGAGGTTCTCGAGATCGGCGCGCTTCACGTGGTGGTTGTATACCGAGGCCCCCTGGTAATACGGGCTTCCCACATACGCCGGGTAATCCTCCATGCTCAGCGGCGACTCGCCGAAAAACATAAGGTCCGAATAGAAGGTCACGTCGCCCATATGCTCCATATACGGCTTGAGTACCGCACCGTTGTCGTCTTCGTAGTCGAACCGGCTGTTCACGTGGATATTGCGAATGTGAAAGATTTGCACTTCCCTTTCGGTGAAGGGGTTGGTCCAGCGGTCGATCACCTCGCCGGTGTCAGGGTGCTGGAAATACAGGCACTCCCGGTTAAGCCACGTATACCCGCTCTCATCCCGCACCGTTCTGGAGATCGCGAGGCCGGTGGTCTTGAACAGCAGCTTGCTGCGCTGACCGGGAATGTAACTCCAGATCTGGCCGGTGCTCCACAACGGCGCGTCGGCGCCTGATACGTCGGAGCGCGCCTTGATGTACGCATCCAGATTGTCGCGGGGGTCCTCCAGATCAAGCGGCTGCCGGTTCGCGCCTACGGCCGGCGCAGCGGCGGCAGCAACACCGGCGGCGACCGCCGACGTGACGAAAGCACGCCGCGTGTTGGTGAACTTGCCCATTCTCAACTCCTCCTGCCGTTTGTCAGTAGGCCAGCGGATTGCCGGGCGATTCGATGAACCGGCCGCTTTCCTCCAGGGTCAGGCGGGCCACCAGCCCGCGAAAATCGCGGATGGCCGGCGTAAGTTCCAGCTTGGCGAACTCGCCGCCCATGCGGGTCTTCACCCAGCCGGGGCAGATGCTCACCACGGTGATGCCGCGATCGGCCAGGTCCCCGGAGAGTAGCCGCGTGACCATGTTCAGCGCCGCCTTGCTGGTGCGGTAGGCGTAGAGGTCGCGCTGCGCCCGGCTGATCGAGCCCTCGATGGACGAGAGCGCGACGAACTTGCGCTGCTCGCTTCGGGCAATGTGCTCCACGAACGATTCGGCGCATTTCAGAGGCGCCAGTGCATTGACGTTCAGAACCTCGCGCACGATCCCGTAATCGATGTGGCCGAACGACTGCCTGAGATCGGACTCCGCCCCGGGTTTGGGACCGAACAGTCCGGCATTGCTCAGGAACACGTCGATCGTCTCGTCCTGCAACTCTTCGGCCAGGGCCGCAATGGCGTCGAAGTCCGACACGTCCAGCCTGTATGCCTGCACATTGTCCTGCCCGGCCAGCTCCTCCAGCAATTCGCCGGCTACCGCCGGATTGCGGTAGGTTGCAAGCACGCGCCACCCATCGGCCGCATACTGGCGCGCGAACTCCAGGCCCAGTCCCCGATTCGCGCCGGTGACCATAACGGTTGACGACATCTTTCTCTCCCATCCCTCTGCCCGGAGTCGAATCGTACACCCGCACAGGCGATTTCCCGAAACCTGGGCTGCCGGCAATGCGCGTGGCCCGCTGATAAAGTACGGACCGATGAGCGAGATACTTCAACCTCCCGGCTGGCCGCGACCGAAAGGCTATGCCAACGGCATCGCGGCGCGGGGCAGGCTGGTTTTCACGGCCGGCCAGGTCGGCTGGAACAGGGAGGGCAATTTCCCGGACACGCTGGCCGGGCAGGTGGAACTGGCGCTGGAGAACGTGGTAGCGGTGCTGGCGGAAGCCAAGGCGGCGCCGGAACATCTGGTTCGGCTTACCTGGTTCGTCACCGACCGGCAGGCCTACCTGGATGCGCAGTCGGAAATCGGCGCCGCCTATCGGAGGGTTTTGGGCAAGCACTACCCCGCCATGAGCCTGGTTGAAGTCTCCGCGCTGGTCGAATCGCAAGCGCTGGTGGAAATCGAAGCAACCGCCGTGATACCGGACTAGTGCCGTGGCTATGTGGCGTCCGGCCGAACGCATCAAGTATGTGGCCGAACCCGGGCGCTGGCCGACCCGCGAGGAAGCGAAGCGTTCGCGCCTGTTCCAGCCGCTCGCGCTGGGGCGCAACGGCCAATGCCTGCTGAATGACCGCACCTGGGTGCCGGCGATGGTCCCCTGGCGCGCCACGGAAGACGGCATCGTGACGCCTGACATTCTTGACTGGTACCGGAGGTTCGCTGAAGGGTGCCCCGGGGCCATCGTTGTCGAGGCCACCGGCATCCGCGACATCCCTTCCGGGCCGCTGTTGCGAATCGGTCACGACCGCTTTCTGCCGGGCCTGCGCGCGCTCACCGAGACTGTGCGCAAGGCCAGCGGCGGCTACACGCGGCTGTTCATCCAGATCATCGACTTCCTGAGCATTCGCAGGCGCCCAAGGCGCGATCGATATCTTAATGAATTCCTTAATATTACTCACCATCATATTGATAAATTAGCGTTATCTTCATCCCATTCCGAAACGGACATTCGCGCCGCGCTGATCGAAATGTCCGATGAGCAACTGTTCGAGGCACTGGACGAGCGCGAGTGGGAAGCATTGCAATACGGCGCACGGGAGCGCGTCACCGACACGCAGCTGGCGCACATCCGCGAACTCCCGCAAAAGCTCCCCGGCCTGTTTTCCGACGCCGCCGAACGCGCCCGCGAAGCCGGCTTCGACGGCGTCGAACTGCACTATGCGCACGCTTACACGATGGCGTCGTTTCTGTCCCCGCTCAACACCCGCGAGGACGGTTACGGGGGCAGCCTCGAGGGCCGCGTGCGGCTGCCCGTTGAAGTGTTCGAGGCTGTGCGGCGCCGGGTGGGGAACGACTACATCGTGGGCTGCCGCATGCTCACCGAGGACTGCCTGAACGGCGGCATGGAAACCAGTGAAGCGGCTTTCTTCGCCAGCCGTCTGGCGGCGCAGGGCATGGACTTCATATCCCTGTCACGGGGCGGCAAGTTCGAGGATGCCAAACAGCCCAAGGTCGGCTGGGCCGCCTACCCCTACACCGGGCCCAGCGGCTACGAATGCATGCCTTCGTACTACTCCGATGCCAGGGGGCCGTTCGGCCGCAATCTCCAGCCCGCGGGGCAGGTGCGCGGCGCAATTCGAAAGGCCGGCCTGGACACGCCCACGGTCGCGGTGGGCGGACTGCACAACTTCGACCAGGCCGAGAAGGTGCTGGCCGACGGCGAGGGCGACATCGCCGGCCTGGCCCGCCAGGCGCTGGCGGACCCCGACTGGTTCGAGAAGGTCCGCTCGGGCCACGGCGAGGAAGTGCGGCTCTGCCTGTACACGAATTACTGCGAGGCGCTCGACCAGCGCCACCGCCAGGTGACCTGCGAATTATGGGACCGCGAGAACCTTCAGAGAAAGGGAATCGCCATGTCCAGCGACGGAAAGCGCCGCCTGGTGGCGCCCCGCTGGAAGAAATAGCGCGCACTTGATCAAGAACTTGTGTTGACCCGAAGACATTCGCGCTTATACTGACCGGCCCTGCCGCAGGTACCCGATCATGCCGCTGGTGGCGCATACCAATCTGCCCTCATTCGACTGGCTGCGTGAGCAGGGATACGACATGCTGTCCGCCGGGAGCAGCGTTTCGCTGGAGCCGCGCGAACTGCATATCGGTGTGCTGAACATGATGCCCGACGCGGCCCTGGAGATAACCGAGCGGCAGTTCCTGCGCCTGATCGCCAACTGCAGTCAGGCAGTGAATTTCTACGCGCACTTCTTTTCCGTGGGATGCCTGCCGCGCAGTGCGCAGGCGCAGGCGCATATCGCCGAGCACTACTCGAGTTTCGAGCAACTGCGTGACAAGAAACTGGACGCCCTGATTATTTCCGGCGCCAACGTGACAAATCCCGCCCTCGACAGGGAGCCGTTCTGGAACCCGCTTCGGGAAATCATCGACTGGGCGCAGGAAGACGTGCACAGCATCCTGTGCTCCTGCCTCGCGACCCACGCGCTTGTGAAACAGTTGTACGGCATCGACCGCCGGCCGCTGGATCGCAAGAGATGGGGCGTTTACAGCCACCGGGCCACCAACCGCTCCCACCCACTGCTGCAGGGCATCAATACGCGCTTTGACGTGCCGCATTCACGCTTTAACGAAATTACCCGCGAACAGCTTGAAGCCGCGGGCCTGCATGTGCTTGCGGAAAGCGGTGAGGCCGGCATTCATCTGGCGGTAAGCCCCGATCAGGCCCGCCTCGTATTCTCTCAGGGCCATCCCGAGTACGACCACAACAGTCTGCTGAAAGAGTACAAACGCGAAGTGCATCGCTATCTCCGCGGTGAGATTGGCGACCTTCCCCCCTATCCTGAAAACTACTTTTCCCCCAAGGCGGTGGAGCTCGTGGAGTCCTACCTGGACCGAGCCAACCGCGCCCGGGCACGCGGCGAATCGACGCCCGTGTTTCCCGAAGGAGAAATCGAGCCGCACCTCGACAATACCTGGGGTGACACCGGCAAAGCCCTGTTCGCCAACTGGATCGGGCTTGTGTGCCGTCTGGCACATTCGGAACGCTGTATGACCTTCATGCAGGGAGTCGACCACAAGGTCGCTTTCGGCATGCGGGACTGCGCGTCCTGACCTCTCAACCCCCCTCCCCCTACTACAACTGCAACTACAAGGAGCGCTTCAATGCGACAGGAAACTATTGCAATTCACGGTGGCTACGACCCCGATCCCACCACCAAGGCCATTGCCGTGCCCATCTACCAGACCGTGGCGTACGAATTCGACAACGCCCAGCACGGTGCGGATCTGTTCAACCTGGCGGTGCCGGGGAACATCTATACCCGCATCATGAACCCGACCAACGACGTGCTGGAAAAGCGCCTCGCCGCGATGGAAGGCGGCGTCGCCGCGCTCGCCGTCAGCTCCGGCAGCGCGGCCATCAACTATTCGATCCTGAATATTGCCGAAGCCGGCCAGAACATCGTTTCGGTGCCGCTCTTGTACGGCGGCACTTACACGCTGTTCACGCACATGCTTCCCAAGCAGGGCATCGAAGTCCGGCTGGCCGAAGACGACAGCGCCGCCGCGATGGAAAAACACGTTGACGACAAGACCGTCGCCATATTTGCCGAGACCATCGGCAATCCCGCCGGCAATATCGCGGACATCGAGGCGCTGGCGGAAATGGCGCACAGCCATGGCGTCCCGCTGATCGTGGACAGCACGGTCACGCCGCCGCCGCTGCTCAGGCCGTTTGATTTCGGGGCGGATATCGTCGTTCACTCGCTCACCAAGTACATCGGCGGGCACGGCAACTCCATGGGCGGCGCAATAATCGACAGCGGCAATTTCCCGTGGACCGAACATGCCGACCGTTACCCGGGACTCACCCGGCCCGAACCCTCCTATCACGGCGTCGTCTACACCGAAGCCCTGGGGCCGGAAGCCTATATCGGCCGCGCCCGCACCGTGCCCTTGCGGAACACGGGATCGGCCCTGAGCCCGCTGAATGCATTTCTGATACTGCAGGGCGTCGAAACGCTGTCGCTGCGCCTGGAGAGGCACGTCGAAAACACCTTCGCCGTGGCCAACTACCTGAAGGAGCACCCGCGGGTAGCGTGGGTCCACTACGCGGGCCTGCCGGAATCTCCGTACTACGACCTGGCGCAGAAGTACACGAACGGACGGCCATCGGCCCTGCTGAGTTTCGGCGTCGAGGGCGGCTTCGAGGCCGGCGTGAAGTTTTACGACGCGCTGGGGCTCTTCAGGCGGCTGGTCAATATCGGCGATGCCAAGTCGCTGGCGGCCCATCCCGCGTCAACCACGCACCGGCAGCTCACAGAGGAAGAGCAGGCGGCAGCCGGGGTGACCGCGGACATGATCCGGCTGTGCGTCGGAATCGAACACATCGACGACATCCTCGAGGACCTTGACCAGGCCCTGGCGGCAGGCTGATCGAGGCGCAGTTGATTCAGGGGACAAGTAGGCCCGCGGGTGACCGCGGGCCGAAAGCCCCCCGGCATGGGCTGCCGGACCTCAGGCGTCTCCCAGCGCACTACGCAGATACACGGGCCGGGCATCCTCCGGCTCAAGCAAACGGCCTGCAGCGTATTCCCGCATCGACAGTCGAAGCACTGCCCCGGCGCGGGAAGCAGCGTTCTCCGCCAGCCTTTTCACTCTGTGTGCGTTGGATGCCCGCAGGACCTCATTCTCGGACCACACCCGGCCGGCAGCGATGAATCGTTCAGTTCCCGGCAAGCGCGAGTGCGCCGCCGCAAGCCAGTCATCCGCCTCGGGCGACACCAGGCCCGATTCGCCGACGCGATACCAGCCCAGGTAGACCTTGTCGCGCCCCGCCGGCAGACAAGGCGCAATCCATGCTTCTGGAGGAGCGCGGCCCTCCCTGGGAGCGAGGCCGTCCCCGGCCTCCTGGAGGGCGGGACGCCCTCGCTCCCAGGCGTCCTGCGCCAGCGCGGCGAGGCTGGAAACCGCGCACAATCCGATTCCCAGGCCCGCTCCCAATCCCTGTGCAGCGGCCGCGGCTACGCGCAGTCCGGTGAACGCGCCCGGGCCGCGCCCGAAAGCGATGCAATCGAGATCCTCAAGCGAGAGATCGACCTTGCCCAGGACCTCGTCTATCGCCTCAAACAGGACCGCCGCAACCCTGGCTCCGCCCGGCAACTGCGATTCGAAATGCCGATCTCCGTTGCAGGCCGCAACCGACGGGGGGCGCACGCCCGATTCCAGCGCCAGGCAGCGAAAGCCGCTCATGCCGCCGCCTGGCGGGCCGTCGCGGCCACCCGAGTCATGAAGCTCACCGCCTCGTCCGGGTCCCGGGTCAGCGGCATCGGCGGCAGGCTGGCCAGAAAGCGGCGGCCGTAGCCCTTGGTAAGCAGGCGCTGATCGCAGATCATCACAATCCCCTTGTCGGTTTCGCCGCGAACCAGCCGCCCCACGCCCTGTTTTAGCGCAAGCACCGCCTCGGGCAGGGAAATCTCGTTGAAGGGATCGCCGCCACGCGCCCGCACAGCCTGCTGACGGGCCCGGTATACGGGATTACCGGGCGCCTCGAACGGCAGCCGGTCGATAACGACGAGAATCAGATCTTCGCCGCGCACGTCCACGCCCTGCCAGAAACTCCGCGTACCCAGGAGGATGCAATCTCTGCGGCTCCTGAATTCCTCGAGCAGCAGACTACGCGGTCTGCCCGCCCCCTGGGCGACAAAGCGGTCCTTCCAGTCGGGGCTCCTGCTCAGTATCTCCTTCGCCTCGTCGAGCGCGCGATAGCTGGTAAACAGCAGGAAGGCCCGGCCGCCGGCAGCGGCAGCCAGCGGCAGGGCGGCGTTCAGCACCGCCCCGGTAAACCCTTCCGCCGTACGACCTGGCGCCGGCAGGTCCCGCGGCACAAAAAGCAATGCATTGCGCCGGTAGTCGTAGGGGCTCTCCACAAGCAATTCGCGCGCGTCCTCGAATCCCAGGCGGCGTGCGAAATGCGTGAAATCGCCGTCTATGCTCAGCGTCGCCGAGGAAAAGATCCACGAGGCTTCGCAGTCCTCAACCAGGCGCTGGAATTCCCCGGCAATGTCCACGGGGGTCAGATTCAGGCTGACGTGGCTGCGCGTGGTGCGAATCCACCCGGCGCGCAGGTTCCCGGGCACCGCGGGGTCGGCGTCAAAATCCGCATCGGGGTAGGCGTAATCCGCATACTCGAACTCGCCGTCCTGGCGCAATTCATCCAGTGCGCCGGACATGAACCCCAGACGGTCGCGCATCTCCCGCAAACCGGCGGTGGACAGCATCAGGGCGTCCTGCTCATCATCAACAGCGTCCTCGCAACACTCGAAAAGCTGTTCCATCGCGAAATCAAGCATCTCAATCTCGCGGCGGAGCATTGCCGGCGTCCAGTCGGTCTCTCCCGGTTCGCGCGGACAGGCCAGGCGCAGGTCGCGAACGGCGTTGCGCAGCGCATCGTGCTCGTCCTCAACTTCCGCCCAGACGCCCGCAGCCAGCGCCTCGCGCTGGATGTCTTTCAAGGCATCGACGATCTGCCCCGTGCCCAGCGTGAGCGCAAGGCTTTCCCGGGCCACTTCCGGCAGTGCATGGGCTTCGTCCACGACCACGCAATCGAACCTGGGCAGCAGCCCGTCCGCTCCGGCCGCCTTGAGTTGCAGATCGGCCATCAGCACATGGTGATTGACCACCACGATCCGCGCCCGCACGGCCTCATCGCGCGCCCGAAACACGTGGCAGGATTCGAAATCCGGGCAATCCTTGCCCAGACAGTTTTCGCGGGTGGAGGTTACGCGCCTCAGAATCGGCGCATTCTCCGGCACTCCCCGGCACTGGGCCAGGTCCCCGGAAACCGTGTGATCGGCCCAGGACCGAACGCTCTCCAGGCCAATCCGCTCGCGCTCATCGAGTTCGCCCTGGGCTTCGGCGGCACGCGCGAGACGGTAGCGGCACAGGTAGTTGGCGCGGCCCTTCAGCATGCGCACCTTGACCGGGCGCCCCAGCGCCTCGCTCACCTGCGGCAGGTCGCGCAGGAACAACTGGTCCTGAAGGTTGCGCGAATGGGTGGATATCACCGCGCGCCGCCCGGCAAGCAAGGCAGGAACGAGATAGGCGAGGGTCTTCCCGGCCCCCGGTCCCGCCTCGGCGATCAGGCTGCCGCCGTCAGCCAGCGTCTCGGCCACGGCCAGCGCCATCTGCTGCTGACCCTCGCGCGCTACAAAGCGTTCGACCGCGAACGACAGCGGCCCATCCGAAGCGAAAGCTTCCAGCACCTGGTCGGCCGTATTACTGATTTCGCCCTCCTCTGCCTGCGTGCGGGTGAATGAGGACGGGACACTGTGGGGGCAATGCCGTGCGGGCAGTGCCCCCACTCCCGCCTTCAGTACTCGACGGACGGAACCGGCGCCATTTCTTCCTGCTCGTCGCCGGGCTGAAGGTCGCGAAAGCGCATGCAGGCGCTTTCGAAATACACCTCGCATTCGCCGGTGGGTCCGTTGCGCTGCTTTGCCACATGCAATACGCGCTTGTTGACGTGGAAGAGTTCCTGCCTTTCCTGACTATCGGGCAAGGTCACGAACGCAACGACATCAGCGTCCTGCTCGATCGCGCCGGAATCGCGCAGGTCGGAGAGTTGCACCCGCCGGTCCGGGCGGCGTTCGACCTCGCGGTTCAACTGCGAAAGCACCACTACCGGCACGTCCAGCTCGCGCGCCAGGGCCTTGAGTGACTTCGAGATGGCGCCCAGCTCGATGGCCCGGTTCACGTCCCGGCGTTCGGAGGGCGAGGCATCGAGCAGTTGCAGGTAATCCACCAGGATCAGGCCCAGCTTGCGGCCGGCCCGCTCTTCCGCCCGCGACACCCGACGGGCGCGTGACCGGATCCGGTCGGGAGTCAGCAACTGGGAATCGTCAATCAACAGCGGCGCTTCCTTCAGCATGTTCAGCGCGCTGTTGACCTTGCTCCAGTTGCGCCCTATCTTGCCGATGCGAAGGTCCGAGTGGTCGATTTCACCCAGCGAGGAAAGCAGCCTCAGCGCGATCTGCTTCTTGGGCATCTCCAGGCTGAAAAGCAGGGCCGACACCGGCTTCTGGCTCAGTACCGCCGATTGCGCGATGGTCAGCGCCAGCGATGTCTTGCCCAGCGACGGGCGGCCGGCCAGGATGATCAAGTCGCCGTTCTGCAATCCGGCGGTCAGATTGTCGAAATCGGTCAGCCCGGTAGCCACGCCGGTCACCACATCGCCGCTTTTTTCGCGTTCGCGCAGCCAGTTGACCAGTTCGGTGCGGAATGCGTCGCTCATGCCCAGTTCTTCGAGGTCGCCTTTGTAGCTCTGCTCGTTGATCCGGAAGATTTCCTGCTCCGCTTCTTCCAGCAGTTCCTCTGCTTCCCTGCCGCCTGTCTTCAGCACGCGCCCTGTGATCCGCCTTCCCGCGCGCGCCAACTGGCGCAGGATGGACATGTCGCGAACAATTCGGGCGTAGGTTTCGACGTTGGCCGCGCTGGGCGTGCCGATCAACAGATTTCCTACATATCCCGCACCGCCGGCGTCATCGAGTTTTTCGCGGGAGCGGAGATGCTCGCAAACGGTCAGATTGTCGCAGTGCTTGCCGTCGTTGATCAGGTCGCGAATCGCGCCGAAGATCAGGCGGTGGTCGTCGCGCGAAAAATCGCCGCCCGCCAGAAGGTCCGCCACCTCATCCCAGGCTTCGTTGTCCAGCATGAGGCCGCCAAGCAGGGCGCGCTCGGCGTCAACCGAAGAAGGAAGAAGATCGCTCTCAGTCATCTCCGGCGGAATCCGCCGCCTGAACCTCAGCCTCGGCGTCCGATTCAGCGGTCTCAGCACCCGCCGCTTCGTCCGTCGGCTCCGATTCCTGAACGTCCTCGTCCGCATCCGCGACCGCAAGCTGCATCTCGTCCGCTTCCTCATCCTCGTCCGCCGGAAGCGGCTCGGCGCCCGGCAGGGCCTCGGTCTCGCCAGCCTGTCCGACCACCCGGACCGTGGCATCCTGCTGCACATCGGCATGCAGCTTCAGCGTAACGGAGTGCTCGCCCAGCTCCTTGATCGGGCCGTCGGGCATCTGAACTTCCGAGCGCGACACTTCCACGCCGGCCTGTTCGAAACCGGCGGAAATCTCAGCCGGGCCGACCGAACCGTACAGCTTGCCGACGGGGCCGGCATTGGCGATGATGGTGAGCGGCAGCACCGCCTGCACCTGCGCGGCGCGGGCCGTGGTGGCGGCCATGCGTTCGCCTTCCATCGCCATCAATTCCGCGCGCCGCTCTTCAAACGCGGCAATCTGCTCTTCGGTGGCGGGCGCCGCCTTGCCCTGGGGCAGCAGGTAATTTCGCCCGTATCCGGCGCGCACGTCCACGATTTCCCCGATTCCGCCGAGGCTCTCGACACTTTCCAGGAGAATGATCCGCATCACGCCACCCTATTTCTGCTGATCAGTGTAAGGCAGCAGGGCGAGATAGCGGGCCCGCTTGACGGCCAGGGCCAGCTGCCTCTGATACCTTGCGGAGGTTCCGGTCGTGCGGGCCGGAATGATCTTGCCCGTCTCGGTAACGAACTGCCGAAGCAGCCCAATGTCCTTGTAGTCGATCTCCTTGATGCCTTCCGCCGTGAACTTGCAATAGCGGCGGCGGCGGTTGTAGCGATTCATTCCTTTTCCTCCTTAGACTCGTCGTCTTCGCCGGCGGCGGCATCATCGACCGGCGCGTCACTCTCCCCCGGCTCATCGTCGGTCCGGCTTTCCGCTTCGTCAGGCGGTTCATCAGCGGAGCTGTCCTTTGCTTCCTCCGCTGCAGCCCCGGCTTCCTCCGCGACCTGCTCCGACTCGTCCGATGCAGCCTCGGCTTGTTCTGCCTGATCGGCCTCCTCCGCTGCATCCCCGGACTCGTCCGAGGCCTCAGGCGCCGCATCGGACTCTTCGGTGGCTTCGGATTCCGCCGCCGCATCAGCCTCGTCGACAGATTCGGATTCCGGCGACGCTGCAGCTTCTCCGGCGGGTTCGGCTTCCGCTGCCGCATCAGCCTTCGGCTCGGCTTCGGAAGCCGGCGCATCGTCGGTGGCCGCTTTCGCCCTGGCATCCTTCTCACTGCCCGCGTCGCGCTTGGCGCGACGCCCGTGGGCAACTTCCCGGTCGTACGGAAACTCGCGGTTCTCGCGCGCCGCCTCCTTCTCGGCCGCCCTGGCCAAAACGGATTGCTCGCTGACAGCGTCGTCGCGGCGAACGACAAGGTGACGCAAGACCGCGTCGCTGAAATGCAGCGCGCCCACAAGTTCGTCCAGGGTGTCCCGTGCGCACTCCACGTTCATCAGCATGTAGTGCGCCTTTTGCACCTTGGCGATGGGGTAGGCGAGCATTCGTCTTCCCAGGTCCTCGTTTCGATGAACCTGGCCCTGGCCGCCTTCGATGATGCCGACGTAACGATCCATCATTACGCGGGCCCGTTCACTCTGATCCGGATGGATCAGAAGCATGATTTCGTAGTGTCGCAATGGACCTCCTCAGTGGTCTTTGGCCGCCCGCCTGCGCGGTGCGGCTAAGGAGACAGCGCAGGCCTGAACCTGCAGCGTGGGGCGGAATTATACGGGAACCGTCAACGGGCGAGCAGATCGAGGTCGAGGTGGCCCCGATCCTCGTCGACCCGGGCAACGCGCACCGATACGGGCTGGCCCGGAGTAAAGCCGAACAGGCGTTGTCCTCGCTGCCTGTCACGCGTGCGCCCACGACCTCGCCCTGACGGCAGGCGCCAGTGCGGGATCATTCCATTCAGGCCGACCTCGGTCACCTGAACGAACAGGCCCTTGCCGGTGGCGTGCGACACGACGGCGTCGAGCGTATCGCCAAGGCAGCGGGACAGATACCGAATCTTGTAGGTCTTTACCGCCGCCCGCATGGCTTTTTCCGCCAGGCGCTCCCTTTCCGAACAGGCGAGGCCCATTTGCGCAAGCTCATTGCCGCGCAGCGGAGCGGCTTCCCCGCGACCGCCGTCGATCAGGTGCTTGATCGCGCGGTGCACAAGCAGGTCGGGATAGCGGCGAATCGGCGAAGTGAAATGGGTGTAGGACTTGAGGGCCAGGCCATAGTGGCCGACATTTGCCGGCTGGTAACAGGCCTGCTGCATGCACCTGAGCGTGGCGACGGCGATTGTTTCATAACTTGGCTGCCCCCGAAGCGCCCGCAATGCCTGGTTGATTTCATCCGGATTTCGGCCTGCCGCTTCGGAAAGCGAATGTCCCACGCCCGCGAACAGGAAGCGAAGCTCTTCGAATCCGTCGGCGTCGGGCGGTGAATGCACGCGGTACAGCGCAGGCATGCGGGCCCGTCCCAGGAATCGGGCGGTGGCGACATTGGCCGTGATCATCAATTCCTCGATCATCCTGTGGGCGTTGTAACGTTCGGACCGCTCCATCGATTGCGCTTCGCCGTCCGGTCCCAGGCGCACCCGGGTTTCCGGGAGGTCCACGTCCAGCGCTCCGCGGCGGCCGCGGGTCGTGGCCAGCAGGCGCCATACTGCGTAGAGTCGCTCCACCGGTTCCAGCAGCGCGCCCAGCTTGCGGCGGGCATTCGCGTTACCTGCCTCGATCGCGGCGTGAACGCCCGAATACGTAAGCCTGGCCGCCGACCGCATGATGGCGCGGAAGAACTTCCACTTCTTCAGATTCCCGCGGGAATCGAGACGCATCTCGCAGGCCAGGCACAGGCGGTCCACGCCCGGCTTGAGAGAACAGAGATCGTTGGAAAGCACCTCCGGCAGCATGGGAAGGACGCTGCCGGGAAAATACACCGAAACAGCGCGCTGCTCGGCTTCCCGGTCTATCGGATCGCCGGGCCGTACGTAGTGCGAAACGTCGGCGATGGCCACGATGACCCGCCATCCGTCACCGTGCGGCTCCGCAAACACGGCATCGTCGAAGTCCCGGGCGGTGGCGCCGTCGATCGTGACCAACGGGACCGAGCGCAAGTCCTTACGTTTGCCCGCGGCTGGCGGACGCGAAGTAATCCCGTTCGCGCGTCTGCGGACCCGGCCGGGCCACGTTGCCCGAAGCCCGGCCTCGGCGATAACGCGCTGTTCAATCAGCGAAGGCATCGGACGGAATCATTGACATATGAGGCTGCAAAACGCAAAATTTCTCCCTGTTCCAAGCGCCTTGGCACCCCCGCGGCAGACTGCCGCACCGGGTTCGCAAGGCAACATCGTGCCGAGGTGGCGGAATTGGCAGACGCGCTGGCTTCAGGTGCCAGTGGGGGTAACCCCGTGGAGGTTCGAGTCCTCTTCTCGGCACCAACTCGCAAGGTTGCGGATCGCATCGTTTAAGTCTTACAGCCGAACTATGGGGGGCGAGTGGGTCAGCCGGAGCCGAACCTATCACTCAGGAATCGAAGGGATGACGGCGAATGATCGTTTCTTCGCGCGCCGGTCCGGTGGACACGATGCAGGCTTCCAGACCCACCAGCGCTTCCAGCCTCTCAATGTAGGCGCGCGCGCCGCGGGGCAGATCTTCCCAGCGGGTGACGCCACGTGTTGAACCGCCCCACCCGGCCATCTGCTCATAGCAAGGCACGCATTCCGCATAGCGGTTCATGAGCGCCGGGCGCACGTCGGTCTTACCGCCGTCTACCTGGTACCCCGTGCAAATCCTCAGCGGGTCCACTCCATCAAGAACGTCCAGCTTGGTAATGCAAAGGCTGCCGATCGAGCCCCGCTGGGCGGCCCCGCGGACCGCCACGGCGTCGAACCAGCCGCATCGGCGCGCACGTCCGGTGGTCGCGCCCCATTCGGCGCCCTCCCTGGCAAGGCGCCGGCCCACCTCATCCTGCAGTTCCGTTGGGAAAGGCCCTTCGCCTACCCTCGTGGTGTAAGCCTTTACGACGCCTACGACTTCCCTGAGTTGCGCCAGGTGGGCGCCTGAGCCGGCCAGGGCTCCGGCCGCCACGGTGCTGGAGGAAGTCACATAGGGATAGGTGCCGTGGTCGATATCCAGCATTACGCCCTGCGCGCCTTCGAACAGCACCGCCCTGCCTTCGGTATCCAGCGTTTCCAAGCGCGCGGCAACGTCGGCAACCAGGGGGCGCAATTCGTCGGCCATCGCCAGCCATTCCTCCGCCACCCGTTCCGGGTCCACCGGCTCGGCCCCGTAGTACTTCTCCAGCATGAAATTGTGCAGGTCAAGGGCCGCTGCCAGTCGCTGGCGGAAGGCCCGCGGCGCAAACAGCTCGCCCGCGCGAACCGCGCGTCGCGCCGCCTTGTCCTCGTACGTGGGACCGATCCCGCGGCCGGTCGTCCCTATGCGCCCGCGTCCGGCATGCCGTTCCCGCGCCTGGTCCAGGGCCATGTGCGAAGGAAAAATCAGGGGACAGTCCGGGCTCACGTACAGCCGGCCGGCCGGATCGACGCCGCGCTGCCTGATGGATTCAAGCTCCTTGAAGAACTGGGGCAGGTACAGCGCCACGCCGTTCCCGATCAGGCATTCCACGCCCGGATTGAGGATTCCGCTGGGCAGCAGGTGCAGCACCATCGTCTCGCCATCGTGGATTACCGTGTGCCCGGCATTGTGGCCGCCCTGGAAACGAACCACCGCATCGCAGCGGCCGGCCAGCAGATCCACCACCTTGCCCTTGCCTTCGTCGCCCCATTGGGCGCCGATCAGGACAATGCCGCGGGCTTTTGTCTGGTCCCGGAAATCAGTCATTCTTCAGCGCTGAACCCGCGTGAGCGCCGAAGGCGCGAAGAAAGTGAGAGCATTCACATTCTCGATCCTTGCAGGATCGGCGGGAAGTGCTATCTCGTGCTTTCCGACTCGTTCAAGTACCGGAAGAAATCGCTTTCGCTGTCCAGCACCAGCAGGTCGCCGCCGTTGCCGAAGGAATTGCGGTAGGCGTTGATGCTGCGGTAGAAGGAATAGAACTCCCGATCCCTGTTGTAGGCATCGGCGTAGGTCCCTGCCGCCGTCGCGTCGCCCTCGCCCCGAGTGATCTCGGCATCCCGGTAGGCCTCGGCCAGGATCACGGTGCGTTGCCGGTCGGCATCGGCGCGAATCTGCTCAGCCGTCTCGGCGCCCTCGGCGCGCAACTCCGAGGCCACGCGGGCACGCTCCTGGCGCATCCGCTGAAACACCGATTCGCTGACTTCCTCGCGGAACTCGATGCGCTTTACACGCACGTCAACGACATGGATCCCCAGCGTGGTGGCGGCGTTGCGGGCATTGTTCAGCATGTCGAACATCAGTTCCCGGCGTTCGGCTGAAACCACTTCCGGCACGGTGCGTTTGGCGAACTCGGCGCGGATGTCGTCCTTGATGATCTCCAGCAGGCGCTGCCGGGCGCGAAGCTCGTTGCCGCCGTCGTTGGAGGTGTAGTAGGTGCCGATGTCCACGATGCGCCACTTGACGAAGAAATCCACCAGCAGGTTCTTCTTTTCCGCGGTCAGGAACGGTTCCTGCGGATTGTTGATGGTGAGAATCCGGTCCGGGTAGACCTCGACATTGTTGACGACGGGCAGCTTGAAGTACAACCCCGCGTCGGAATAGGTCTGAACGATCTCACCGAATCGGAACCGCACCGCGTACTCGCGTTCGTCGACTACGAAAAGGCTGGCGTTCAGCAGAATGACGGCCAGAACGGCCAGTGGCAACAAGACCTTCAATTTCATGATCCCGAACCTCCCCTGCGCACGCGTGCGTCTTCCATTTCCGTTGCCGTGGATTCCCGTTCGGACAGATTGCCGCTGGCCTGCCCCCCGCTTCCGCGTTTCATGAGTTCGTCTACCGGCAAATACAGCAGATTGCCGCTGCCCTTGGCCTCCAGCAGTACCTTGTTGGCGCCGCCGTAGAATGCCTCCAGGGCCTCGATGTAGAGACGCTCACGGGTAACTTCCGGCGCTTTCGTGTATTCCGCCAGAAGCTTCACGAAGCGCTGCGCCTCGCCCTCCGCATCGGCGACAACACGGGCCTTGTAGGCCTCCGCGTCCTGCAACCGTCGGGACGCTTCACCGCGCGCCTTGGGCACCACGTCGTTGGCGTAGGCCTGGGCTTCGAAAGCCAGCCGTTCCTTGTCCTCGCGCGCCTTGATGGCGTCCTGCACCGCCGCTTCCACCTGTTGCGGGTAGTTGGCGTCGCGCAGGTTGACCTGGGTCACCCCGATCCCCGTCTTGTAGTCGTCCAGCGTCGCCTGGATCAGGTCCTCGGTGCGCTGGGCAATATCGCCACGCCCTTCGCCCAGGATGTAATCCATCTGGTTCTTGCCGATGATCTCGCGAATGGCGCTTTCGCTCACCTCACCGATCGTTTCTTCCGGGTCGCGCACATTGAAAAGGTAATCTTCGGGGTCACTGCGCTGGTACTGAACCACCAGGTCCACGACCACGATGTTCTCGTCGGCGGTGAGCATGCGGGTCTGCTGGCTGAAATTCTCGACCGACGATACGTTTACCTTTTCCACCGACTCGATGGGCCAGGGCATGTGCCAGTGCAGTCCCGCGCCCATGGTTCTCGTATGTTCGCCGAACAGCAGCACCACCGCGCGCTCGGCTTCATCGACGCGATAGAGTCCGGTTAGGGCCCAAAGCACCGCCAGGACTGCGACCGCCCAGGTCAGCGTCCGCCGAAAAGACCGCTTGCCGCCGCCGCCGATTCCGCCGAAGAATTTCTTCAGTGTGTCGCGAACGACGTCTTCAAGATCAGGTTGCTGGCGGCCGTCCCGATTCCATGAACCGTTACCACCGCCCGGTTCGTTCCAAGCCATATCAAATTATCCGTGTTGTGCCCGTAAGCAAGGGCCGGGTGAAATCAGGCCGCGCCGATGTCCTCGCGGCTGGCCAGTTTTTCATAAGCCCGGTGTGTCATTTCCAAATCCAATGTCCAGCCTCCGCCGGGCAAAAGTCGTTCGCGGAGTACGCGGCCACGGCGATAGAGCATTGCCCTGAGGCGTCCCTGACCGGCGTCCAGCCGAACTGTGCGGCGCAACCGCCCAGCCGACAAACGCTGTGCAACCCTTGCAAGCAACTTTTCCACGCCGGCGCCGCTGAGCGCCGAAATCGAGGCCGCGCCGCAGTCGTCATCGACTGCCCGCAGCCCACCGGGAATTATATCCGCCTTGTTGAAGACGCGGAGCAGCGGCGTGTCCGCCGCACCGATTTCGTCAAGCACCCGCTCCACTTCGTCTATGCGCTCCATCTGATCGGGGGCCGACACGTCGATCACATGCAGAATCAGGTCCGCCGAGGCGATCTCCTCCAGGGTCGAGTTGAATGCCGCGATGAGTTCGTGCGGCAGGTCGCGGATAAAGCCCACCGTGTCGGAGAGCAGGACCTCCTGGCCGTTGGGCAGCGGAATCCGGCGTATGGTGGGATCCAGGGTGTCGAAGGGGCGGTCATGGGCGGTTACGGCGGCGCCGGCCAGCCGGTTGAACAGCGTCGACTTGCCGACATTGGTGTAGCCCGCCAGAGAAACGAGAGCGGAGTCGGAGCGCTTGCGGCGGGCGCGGCCCAGGCGACGGCGCGCCATAACGCCCTCAAGCTCCGTTTCCAGGCGCCGGATTCGCCGGGACACCAGGCGGCGGTCGGTTTCAAGCTGGGTTTCGCCGGGCCCGCGCAGCCCGATACCTCCCTTTTGCCTCTCAAGGTGGGTCCAGCCGCCGACCAGCCGGGTGGACAGGTGCCTGAGCTGGGCCAGCTCCACCTGCAGCTTGCCTTCCCGGCTGCGCGCCCGCAGGGCGAAGATATCGAGGATCAGGCTGGTGCGGTCTACAACCCGGCAGTTCAGCGAGCGCTGAAGGTTCCGTTCCTGCGAAGGACTCAGCGCGAAGTCCACGACCAGCAGCGCAGGCGCGAGTTCCGCACACCTGAGCCGGAGTTCCTCGAGCTTGCCGCTTCGGATCAGGGTGCGCGGATCGGGCCGGCGCAGACTTACGCTTAACGTGCCCGCGACCCCGGCGCCGGCCGAAGCCGCCAGCGACTCGAATTCCTTTCTTCGAGCGTCGTCGCCGGCGGGCACCAGCAGGATGGCCCTTTCGTCAGTCAGGTTCTCGATCAAACGAACCCAGGCCCTGCGCCGTCTCGTCGCGCAGAACGCTTTCCAAGTCTTGCTGGCGAACGGGGACGATGGCGGATATGGCGTGCTTGTACACGATCTGACTTACGCCATTGTGCAGCAGGATCACGAACATATCAAAGCCTCCAATCACTCCCTTGAGCTTGATTCCGTTCACCAGGAACACGTAAACACGCGCCCGGCGCCGGCGAAGTACGTTCAGAAACCGATTCTGCAAATCTTGGCGGCTTTCCATGGGAGGCTCCTTTCGGGACTCTCAACGCCCGGCTCGCGCAGCGCGGCCTTGGTGGGCTTGTTGTACTGGTTTGCGCAAGAATGAAACAGAACCGACGCTGCGCCAAGCTCGAAAATCCCCCGTTTTGACCAGTTTTTCCCTTTTCCGCCACGGGCGCCTGGTCAGCGTTCATTTGGAGCCTTCGCGGAGACGGCCCGCCCGTCGCGGATGTCCCAATGCGAACGGATTCCGTCTTCCAGGCGCGCGCCACAGTCCGGGTCCTCCGCGACAAGCCGGCTGATCCCCCGCTCGGCGCGCAACCAGGTCAACTGCCGCTTCCCCAACGCCTTGGTCGCCCTGACTCCACGCGTTTTCGCCTCGTCCAGCGAACACTCCCCATCAAGGTGCTCCAGCAACTGCCGGTAGCCCGCAATTCGAGTGGCCGGCAGGCCGGGGGCAAGGTCCATGGCATGCAGGTTGCGTGTTTCCTCCAGCCAGCCGCTCGCCATCATGTCCTCGAATCGCGCTTCGACCCGCCGGCGCCAGGCGGGGCGGTCTTCGGGAATCAGCGCGAACTTGAGGTAAGGGCGCGGCGCGAATCCGGGAGCAGCAGACCACAGTTCGCTGATCGGCCGGCCCGTCAGCCGCAATACCTCCAGCGCCCGTTCAATGCGTGCGCTGTCGTTCGGGGAAATCCGGGCGGCCGCTGCCGGGTCCAGCTCCTTTAGTTGGCCATGCAGTGACGGCCAGCCCTCACGCCCGGCACGCGCCTGAATCGCTTTTCGCAGCGCGGGATCGGCGCCGGGCAATTCGGCAATCCCTTCCTCCAGAGACCGGAAGTACAGCATCGTCCCGCCCACCAGCACGGGAACCTGCCCGAGATTGCGCGCCCGCGCAATCTCCCGCCGGGCGTCTTGTGCAAAGCGCGCCGCCGAATACCGTTCTTTCGGCGAGCAAATATCCACCAGGTAATGGGGAGCGACCCGCTGCTCCTCCGGACCCGGCTTGGCCGTGCCGATGTCCAGCCCCCGGTAGACGCAAGCCGAGTCCACGCTGATCAACCGGAGCGGCAGGCGCTTCGCAAGCTCCACCGCCAGCCGCGTCTTGCCCGCACAAGTCGGCCCCTTCAGCAACACCGCCTCCACCGCCTCAACACCCGCAGCTCTGGCAAGGTTCGCGGCATCCTGTCCCGTTCCGCGGGGAGCGTGTGAGCCAGTGAGCGCCGATGAACCGGTGCTCACAGCGGAACCGAGCTCCATGGATGGATTAATGCGTCTCCCCGCGGAACGGGACAGGATGCCGCGTGCCCGCTATTGGCCGCGAAGGAACAGGCGGTCCAGTTCCTGGATGCGGAAGGCCCGCCATGTCGGACGACCGTGGTTGCACTGGTCCGCGCGCGGCGTCTTTTCCATGTCACGCAGCAGCGCATTCATTTCCTCAAGCTTGAGCCGTCGGTTGGCCCTAACCGAAGTGTGGCAGGCCATCGTTGCGAGGATATGGTGAATCCGCCCCGTAAGTTCCTCTGCCGAGTCCTCGCTCTCCGCCTCCTGACGCGCCTGCGCACCCGAAAGCAGGTCGCGGAGCATGGCCTCGGCGTCCCCGCCCGCGAGCAGCGCCGGAACCTCCCGCACCGCCAGCGTCTCCGGTCCCACCTGGTCCACCACAAAACCCAGCCGCTTCCAGGTTTCGCGCTGCTGCCCGGCCACGGCCATGTCCTCGCGGCCAACCCGCAAACGGACCGGCTCGAGCAACAACTGCGCCCCCAGACCCTGGTCGTCGAGCTGCGCCTTCATCCGCTCGTAGACCACCCGCTCGTGGGCCGCGTGCGCGTCCACGATGATCAGGCCCTCGCTGTTCTCCGCGAGGATATAGATGCCGGCCAGTTGGGCCAGCGCATAGCCCAGGGGCGGGATTTCCCCCTCGGGCTCCCCAGGCCGGGGCTCGCGCACGGGCGCGTGGGCCTGGCCGGTACCCAGCGGGAGGGGCGAGGCGCCAAGCAGGGCGGCCAGCGTGCCGGCGCTGCCTGGCCCGCCCCCGGCGCGCTCCGCCGGTCCTCGAAAAGCGGCCCCGCCCTGTCCATGCTCCGTCGCCTCTTCCGCGGCCATCCCGCCGGGCCGGGTTCCCGCCAGCACGGCCTCCAGGGTGCGCCGCACAACGTCATGAACCTTACGCCCTTCGCGAAAGCGCACTTCGAGCTTGGCCGGATGCGCGTTGACATCCACCTGCGCGGGATCCATTTCCAGGTACAGCAGCCAGGCCGGATGACGGCCGTGAAACATCACGTCCTCATAAGCCTGACGCACGGCGTGCGCCACCGTGCGGTCGAATATCGCCCGCCCGTTCAGGAACAGGTGCTGCATATCTCCCTGGCTGCGGGAGTATTTCGGGCGCGCCAGCCACCCGCGCAGGTGTATGCCGTGGCGCTGTTCCTCGAAGTACAAGGCGTGTTCGATGAATTGCGGGCCCAGCAGCTTCGCAATCCGTTTCTCCTCCAACTCGCGATTTCGCGCCGGCGGAAGGTCGTAGCTCAGGCGTCCGTCCTTTTCGTAGCGCATGCCCGTGGAATGACGACTCAGGGCCATTCGCAGGAGCGCCCGGTCGATATGTCTCGTTTCGGTGACCGGTTTGCGCAGAAAACTGCGCCGCGCCGGCGTGTTGTAGAACAGGTCGCGCACTTCAACCGTGCTGCCCTGCGGATGCGCCGCGGGCTGCGGCTCCGACGTGCTGCCGCCCGAACTGCTCACCTTCCAGCCGCTGCGCTCACCGGCCACGCGCGAGGTCAGTATCAGCCTCGCCACGGCGGCAATACTGGGCAGCGCTTCGCCGCGAAACCCCAGCGTCGCGACGGTTCGAAGCTCTTCCAGGCTGGCGATCTTGCTGGTGGCGTGGCGCGTGAGCGCGACCCCCAGTTCCGCCGCTGCGATACCCACCCCGTCGTCGCGCACGCGGCACAGCCGCGAACCGCCCTTCTCCACCTGCACCACGACCCGTCCCGCGCCTGCGTCCAGGCTGTTCTCGACCAGTTCCTTGACCACCGAGGCGGGGCGCTCCACCACCTCGCCGGCGGCAATCTGGTTGACCAGGTGGTCGGGCAGCAGTTGAATCGTCATTGCATGGCCGCGAACACCTTGCGCGTGTTCAGCGGCTTCCCCTCCAGGTAGAAATCGATCGCCGTTCGCAGCAGCCGGCTTGCCGCCCGGCGCACGTCCCGGCTGCCCCAGTCCCCGCGCGCAATGCCCAGGAGTTCGGCGCCGGAAAAATTCATCGCTGCACCGGTCCGCGCGCCGTTCGGCAATGCCTCGGCGCCCTGTTCCATACGATAGCAATAGGCCGCCTCCGGGGCCAGTGCCCGGCCTTCGATGTCGCGCTCAAGATTCAGTCCAAAGCCCAGCGAGGCCAGGAGATCCAGCTCAAAGCGCCGCAGCGCCGGCTCCATCGGACCGGCCACGCACAGGTCGCCCAGCGCCAGCGTGTAATGGTCGAACAATTCCGGGTGAGGATCTTCGCGCCGGGTCAGGCGCAGCAACAGTTCGTTCAGATACATGCCGGCAAGAAGCTTCTCGCCGGCGGGAGGCGCCATTGGAGAATGGTGCGGCGCGCTTTCCACGGCGATCAGGGTTGCCAGTTCCCCTCTGCCGGTCCAGGAAAGCAGCAGCAGCCGGAAGGGCAGCGCCGCGAGCGCCAGCCGCGAACGCGGCCTGCGGCCGCCCCTCGCGACCAGGCCCATCCGTCCGAAATCTCTTGAGAAGGCCTCCACGATCAGGCTGGTTTCGCGAAACGGTCGACTGTGCAGCACCCAGGCTTCGGCCAGTTCCACGCGCCGAACCGTGTTCATCGGCAGTAACGCGGGTCATTGAACCAGTTCTTGCGCACCCGCACCTGGGCGCGCAGGTGGAAGGGGCGCTTGAAGATACGCTGCAGCTCCATTCGCGCCTGCCGTCCCGCCGCTTTCAGACGCAGGCCGCCGCGGCCGATCACGATACCGCGCTGCGAGGCCCGGTTGACCCGCACTTCGAGTTCCGCCACCACCGCCCTGCCCCGCGTTTCCAGGGACGTCACGGCTACATCCAGGTCGTACGGCACCTCGCGATGCGTATTCAGCGTCAGTTTCTCGCGCAGCATCTCGGCAATCCGGAAACCCAGGTCGCGGTCGGTCACGGCTTCGGGCGGATACAGCGGATCGCCCTCGGGAAGATACTTCGCGACGACCTCGCCCAGCCGGTCCAGGTTGTCCCCGCGCAGCGCCGAGATCGGCACGAGCTCCGCAAAATCGCCCTTTGCGGTGCACTTCTCAAGAAACGGAAAGAGATCTTCGCGCCGCTTGAGGCGATCAATCTTGTTGACGAGCAGTATGCATTTCAATCCGGAATTCCTGACTTCCTCCAGCACCTGACTGTCGCCCGCCAGCCATCGGCCCGCCTCGACCATCATGAGAACGACGTCGGCGCCGGCCACCGAACCCAGCGCGGCGCGGTTCATGCTGCGCGTTAGCAGCCGGGCGCCGGGCGCTTGCAGCCCGGGCGTATCCACCAGCACGAGCTGGGACTCATCCGTGTGCCGCACGCCGGTAATCGCGTGCCGGGTGGTCTGCGGCTTGCGCGTTGCAATGCTGACCTTTTCCTTGAGCAGGCGGTTCAGCAATGTGGACTTGCCCACATTGGGCCGGCCGATGATGGGCGCCATCCCGGCGCGGAAACTCATTGCGACTCGCCCATTGCGGACAGCACCGCTGCCGCCGCCTCGACTTCCGACGCCTGTATCGTTCGTCCTTCGCCTTCGGCGCTTAAGGACAGCTCCGGCACCCTGCACGTGGTACGGAAAAACGGCGCCTGGGGATCGTCGCGGGAACCGGCCAGGTGATATTGCGGCGGCTTGAACCCGCGCCCCTGCAGGTACTCCTGGAGCACGCTCTTGGCGTCGCGAGGCAAGTCCGCGACCGTTTTCAGGCGCTGCGCAAACAACTTCTCGAACACCGCCGCGGCCGAACCTATCCCGCCGTCCAGCCAGACGGCGGCGAAAACCGCCTCCAGCGCATCCGCCAGCATGGCTTCATGCGCCGGTGCGTCCGGCGCCAGATCGGCGCCCTTGTAGCGCAGGAAACGCCCGAGATCCACTTCCCTGGCGACGGAAGCCAGCGTGACCCTTTGAACGAGGCGCTGGCGCAGCTGGGTGAGTCCGCCCTCCAGGGCTTCCTCGTGGCTCCTGTAAAGGTAGTCCGAGGCAACCAGTTCCAGCACGGCGTCGCCGAGGTACTCGAGCCGCCGATTGTTCCGTTCGTCCGCGCTGGGATGGGTCAGCGCCTGGCTCAGCAATTCAGGACGGGCAAAGGAATGCCCCAGTGCCGTCTCAAGCTCATATTGCCGCATCAGCGCGTCTCCCCTGGTTCGTGGCAAGGCGCGTTCGGCCGGCCCACCGGGAAAGCTGCCGGCCGCCGGTCAATTAATCGCGTCGCCGATACGGCCCCATTCGGGCATGCTGCCAATTTCCCAATTGAACCAGATGCGCTCAGCGCGGCCTACAAGGCGATCCTCCGGAATAAAGCCGACTCCCGGGTAGCGGCTGTCCCTGCTGTTGTCCCGGTTGTCCCCCATCACGAAATAGTGCCCCGCGGGAACGCTGAACCTGCCTTCCCTGCTGGTCCGGCCGGGCATGAAATGGATATCATGGCTGGCCTCGCCCAACTCCTCAACCGCCTTGCGCACGGAGTACGGCGACGCCGGGTTCAGCGGAACCGGCTCGCTCACCTCGATAGGTTCGCCGTTGATGTGAAGCCGCTTGCCCCGATACTCGATGACATCGCCCGGCAGCCCGACCATGCGCTTGATGAAGTTGGCCCGCGGGTCGGAGGGCAGCTTGAACACCACCACGTCTCCGCGTTTTGGTCTTCCCAGTTCCACGACGGTGGTGTTGGTGACGGGCAGACGAAGTCCATACGCGAACTTGTTGACGAAAATGAAATCACCGATTTCCAGCGTCGGCTGCATCGAACCTGATGGGATGCGGTAAGGCTCGTAGACGAAGGAGCGAATGCACAGCACAACCAGCAGCACCGGGAGAAACGCAGCAGCGTATTCGAAGACCTTCGACTTCGGCGGCAGTTCTCCGTCCGCTCCGGCCATGCGCCTGGCGCGTGGCGTAAGGACAAAGCGGTCTATTGTCCACAAAACCAGAGCCAGGCCCGTTATTCCAACCAGCCAAATTTCCATAGGCCCGCGATTTTAACCGCGCCCGGGGAGCGAGGGCGTCCCGACCTCCAGCCCCACGCCGTGCCTAGGGATTCCGCAGCCGGACCTGCAACAGCCGCCAGTCCCGTTCGCCGAGCATCGCGGGAGTCAGCCACACCCGCACCCGAGCTTTCCAGCGCCGCCCCGCAGCAACGCGGCGCAGGGTAAGCCCGACCAGACGCCGGGAAACAAAGCCACGCCGGTGCAGCAATTCGGCCTTGTCGATTTCGCCGGTGTCCAGCACCAGTCGCCAGTCGCCCGAGGGCGTAAGCCACAGCGCTTCGATTCCCGGCGCAATCGCGGCGCTCTGGATGCGGCGCCAGTCGAAGGCCGCGCCCAGCGTAACGCCCGCCGCCAGCAGAAGGCGCGGCCAGACCGGCAGGTCCGCGATCAGCACGGCGACGACGGCCAGCACAAGCCCTGCTGCGAGAAGCGGAACGGCCCAGGCCGGCCGTGCCGAGCGAATCTCAATCGTGGCGGCGAATCCGCTCAATCACGCGCGCCTGCTCCGGCGACCCTGGCGCAAGGCGTCCGGTCAGCAGGTCCTCCAGTTCCGGGTCGCTGCGTTCAAGCAGCGCTTCGAAGCCCTCCCGTTCGCCGGCATCGGCATGCTCGTAACGATCGCTGAGGTAGCGCTGAAGCAGAAGATCCAGTTCCCGCCGCCCGCGGCGGCAGCGCCATCGCAGTCTGGCTGCCCGGCTCACGACCCGCCCTCAGTCAGGCGCGCCGCTCCAACAGCTTCTTCTTGGTCTCCGCGATGGCCCGCGCCGGGTTGAGGTCCTTGGGGCAGGCCTCGGCGCAATTCATGATCGTGTGGCAGCGGTACAGCCTGAACGGGTCTTCGAGCTGGTCCAGCCGCTCGCCGGCGGCCTCGTCGCGGCTGTCCTCCAGCCAGCGGTAGGCGGCAAGCAATGCGGCGGGGCCCAGGTACCGGTCTCCGTTCCACCAGTAGCTGGGGCAGCTGGTGGAACAGCAGGCGCACAGAATGCAGGCGGCGGGCGAGTTAATTTTCTCCTGGTCCTCGTGCGATTGCAGCCGCTCGCGATCCGGCGGCGGAGGGGTCCTGGTCTTGAGCCACGGCTCCACCGACGCGTACTGGGCGTAGAAATGAGTCAGGTCCGGAACCAGGTCCTTGACCACCGGCAGGTGCGGCAGCGGATACACCGCCACGTCGCCCTTGAGGTCGCTGACCGCCTGGGTGCAAGCCAGGGTATTGATTCCGTTGATGTTCATGGCGCAGGAACCGCAAATGCCCTCGCGGCAGGAGCGGCGGAAGGTCAGTGTGGAATCGACCTCGTCCTTGATGTGGATCAGCGCATCCAGCACCATCGGCGCGCAGTCGTTCATGTCCACATCATAGGTGTCGACCCGCGGGTTCTCGCCCGAATCCGGATCGTAGCGGTAGACCTTGAAGCGGCGGATACGGCGCTCGCCGTTGGCCGGGGAGCCGTCCGGCGGTGCGTGATGCCGCCCGCGCCTTACTCGGGAGTTCCTGGGCAGCAGGAATTGCGCCATGCGGGTGTCCTGTGTGATTAAGCAAGCCGGCCGGGCCGGGATCTGGAAATGTTAGCAAAAACCCCGGCCGAATGCCGTGAGTCGTACTGCTACACTCGAAGGAATAGTCGGAAACGTGGCCGCCGGCCGCGCGTTCCGTTACGGGAGTCTCACCATGCTTACCTTCGAAAGCCTGCCCGCGAGGGAGGGCGTCCCCGCCCTCCCCGCAAGAGCCAGCGATCTGCCCGGGCCGGGAACGCGGAAGTCCTCGCTCGCAGGATTCCTGACCGCGCTCACCCTCGCAACCGGACTCGCCCTGGCCGCGTGCCAGCCGGCTACCGAGGCGCCGTCCGACCAGGCAGGCGCCGACATTGACCAATACCTGGCGATCGACTGGTACGACGGAACAGTGGAGGAGGCCTTCGCCGAGGCCGAGCGCTCCGCCAGGCCCCTGTTTCTGTATTGGGGCGCGGTCTGGTGCCCGCCCTGCAACCTGATGAAGAGCACCCTGTTCCAGCAGCCGGAGTTCATTGCCAGGACGCGCGACTTCGTGGCCGTTTACCTGGACGGCGACACGCAACGCGCCCAGGTCTGGGGAGAAAAGCACGATGCGGTGGGCTACCCGACGCTCATCGTGTTCGACTCCACTGGACGCCAGATGACGCGCTTGCCCAGCACGCTGACGCCGGAGTCCTTCATGGCGGCGCTGGACGACGCCTCCTACGGCCTGGCGCCGGTGACCGAACTCGTGCAGGTAGCCCTGCGCGGCGAGCGGGCGCTTGACGGCGCCGAGTATCGACGGCTCGCCTACCACTCCTGGTATGAAGACCGCCGGACGCTGGCGCCCGAAAAATACCTGGCGCTTTTCGACCAGCTTGCCGGCCAAACGCCCGATGACGACCCCGCGCTGACCCGGCGGGTTCAGGCGCTGCGGCTGTCCGAAGCGATCGGCGCCGGCGCAACAGCACCGGATTCCGGCCATTACGCGGAAATGTTGAGTCTGCTCGCGGCCGAAGAGCACGATCTCGACAATCTCATGATGTTCTCCGACGGGATCTCCGGCGCCTTTGCGGCGCTGGCGCCGGACCCGGCGCAGCGGGAAGAGCTGCGCGGCGCCTTGACCGGCGCGATCGAAGCGGTGCTTGCCAATCCCACCGGAAGCAAGTCCGCACCGATCTTTTCCCTGGGATTGCTGCTCGAGCTGGAGCGTATCGATGATGCGGACGCCGCGCCCTCGCCGGACCTGCTTGAGCGCATTCTGGCCGCGGCCGGGCAGGCCGATGCCGCCGCCGAGACCCAGCAGGAACGCCAAAGCCTCATCTTCTACGCCTACAGCCTGCTACGCGACGCCGGGGAGCTTGAGCGGGCGCGGGCGCTGCTGGAAAAGGAGCTGGAGATTTCCGAGGAGCCCTACTACTTCATGTCGCCTCTGGCCTCGCTGAGCTTTGACGCCGGTGACGTGGAAGGCGGTTTGCGCTGGATGGAGCGCTATTTCCGGGAGGCGCGCGGCCCGGCCACGCGCTTTCAGCACGGCGCGAACTACGTGCGCGCGCTGACGGAGTGGGCCCCGGAGAACGCCGATGCCATCATCGGCGTATCGGAAGAAGTGCTGGCCGAAATGCACGGGCAGCCGGACGCGCTGGCGAACCGCAACCTGCGCTCGTTCGGATGGCTGGTCGACGCGCTGGAGTCCTGGCGCGACCAGCACCATGCCGGGCTGTCACTGGCTGCGCTGGACAGCGGCATCGCCGCGATCTGCGCGGAGCACGCCGAAAATGAATCCGTGGGCGCCTGCACCGCGATGCAGCAGCGCCTGGGCAACTCGACGCCGGGAATGTAAGAAAAACTAGGCGTCCTATTCGGAACCGTCCAGCAATCCCGGGGGCTCTGAAGGCCCTTCCGGCCGTTCATCTTCGGGAATCTGAAGCCGTTCCACGTCCTGGATGGTGATGCTGGTGATCTTGCCGCTTGCAGGATCCTGATGGACTTCACCCGTGATGAGGACGTCTTCGAGCATGTTGGCCAGCACCGCCCCTTTTCGTTCCTCATCCACCAGGCACACGACGGGCTCACCATCGACAGGATGGACCCGGCACCGCGCTTCCTTGCCGGTGAAATCGACCATGAGCAGGCGGCCCTCTATCTTGCGGATATTGACGTTGGGCCGCTTAAGCCGCTCACGTATACGCTCCAGCACCTCGGGGGTCAGTGCCGATTGGACTGTTCCCGAGTTGTCATTCAATTCGAAACCTATGGTTTCGACTCCCTGATTCAACAGCACGCCGGCATCCCGCCACGCCCTGAGCACGCCGGGATCCATTCCTTGCGGCAATGCCTCGGCAATATCGCTGCTCCCCACTTCCTTCAAACCGCCAATCGCCACTTGCAACACCTTGAGGCCAAAATCCATTTCGGGGAACGACGTATTCTCCAGCCGACGCTCAAGCCCGAGGCTTGCCGAATCGCCTTCACCCTCGAACGTGACCAGTTCGAACTCGAGTTCCGACCTTAAGTCCTGAGGCGGCTGACCCGGGCGGACGCTCCGGGTCTCGCCGCGCATGACCCGCCCGGTCCGCTGTACCACCTTGCGCCAACTGTCCAGGAAATTGGCGAGATGGGCCACCGGCAGCCGGCCGCGCTCAATCGCCTGACCCCGAAAACGTATCTCCAGCAGCCGCATCCGGCTAGTATAGGGTGGCATCGCAAAGGGGGAACGCATGGAACGGAGAACATTCGTCAAGCGCACGCTTGCACTGACCGCGCTGAGCGCCGCGCCCTGGCGCCTGCGCGCCGCCGGGCACGAGGACAAACCGGTCATTGCCCTGTTCGGCGCCACCGCCCGATCCGGGCGCGAAATCATTCGCCAGGGTCTGCAACGGGGTCACACCATCAAGGGATTCGCCCGCACGCCCTCAAAACTCGGCGTGGAGCATAAGAACCTGACGCTCTACAAGGGCGACATCTACGAGCGCGACACCATCGATCCGGTGCTGGAGGGACACGAAGTGGTGGTGTCCATGATCGGCGTGCCGGCACCCGAGGATCCCTCCGCCGAGATCGGCCCGGTCGACATCTACACGGTAATGGGCGAGCACCTCATCAACGCCATGAAGGAGAAGGGCAACACCCGGCTCATCATGGCCAGTTCAACGGGCGTCGAACACCGCATGGACGTAAACGCGCCCCGGCCGCCGCCGGGGGACCTGACCGAACGGTGGCGCTGGCTGGCCCGCCATCTCTACGACGACATGTGGAAGATGGAGGAAATGATCGCGGCCAGCGGTCTCGACTACATGCTGCTGCGGCCCGGCTTCATGGTGGAGGAACCGGCCCGCAACGATATGAAGTTCAACACCACCGGCGATACGCCCGGCGCCCGAGTGATCACCTACGAGGACTTCGCCACCTTTGTCCTGGACAACCTGGATGGCGGCGATTACTGGAACATGGCTTTCGGCATGTATTCGGACACCATCATGGACCCGGCGGCGGAGATCGAAAGGTTCCTCGCCAGGCAGAAGGCCGAACAGGCCGCTGCTAAAGAAAAAGGAGCGCAAGAATGAAAACGACGATCAGGTTTGCAGCCGTGCTGCTGGGCGCAACGCTGTTAGCGGTGTTCGCAAGCGAAAGCACGGGCAACGACGAAGACGGCTTCGAGAAGCTGTACGGACAGTTTTACGAGCACGACAATCCCTACGCCGAGATAATCTCTCGCTCGGAGGAGAACTTCGAGGAGCTGAACGTCGAAGGCGCCATCCTCAGCCTGGACGACGATTTCACCATGTACGAGATCACCGAGGAGGGCGCCGAGGAACGGGTTCGCGGCATCGAGCAGGTGCGGGAGGCCCTGAGCGGCGTGTTCGGCTCCGGCACCTGGCGCGGCGCCAACGTCTACAAGTGGGGACTGACCGACAACACCCTGGTGCAGATCGAGGAAGACTTCTACCGCACGGAAGACGGCGGCACCCGCGCCGTCAAGTCCCTGGTGGTGGTTGAGTACCGCGACGGCAAGCGCTGGCGCGAATGGCGTTTCAAACCGCAGGACCGGTAAGCGCGACGCGGAGAAAGTTGGCCAGCAGCGCATGGCCGTGCTCGGAGGCAATGCTCTCCGGGTGGAATTGCACGCCGAATACGGGCCATTCGCGGTGCGCCAGGCCCATGATGACACCCCGGTCCGTTTCGGCATTCACCTGTAGCATTTTCGGCAGAGATTCACGCTCGACCACCAGCGAATGGTAGCGGGTGGCCTCGAAATCCTGCGGAAGGCCCTCAAAGAGTCCGTCGCCCTCATGGTGGATCGCGCTGAGTTTGCCGTGCATGAGCTTTGGCGCGCGAACAATTCGCCCGCCGAAGGCCTGCCCTATGGCCTGGTGGCCCAGGCAGACTCCAAGTAAGGGGATGGCGCCGGCGGCTTTCTTCACCAGATCCAGGCAGATCCCCGCGCCTTCCGGATAGCCCGGCCCCGGCGAAAGGACGATACCGCGCGGCCCAAGCGCGAGCAGCTCCTCGACCGCGATCGCGTCGTTGCGGAACACGCGGCAGTCCCCGCCCAGCTCGCCCAGGTAGTGGACCAGGTTGTAGGTGAAGCTGTCGTAGTTGTCGATGACTACCAGCATCTCGAGCATCCGTTTCGCCCTTCTCATGCGGCCTTGCTGAACGTAACGTGCAGGCTGGTCAGGCCCCGCAGGATGAAACTCGGCGCATGCGCGGGATGCGGAAAGGCTTCGTCCAGTGCGATGTCGGTCATCCGCGTAAGGATTGCCCGGATGGCGATCTCCAGCTCCTTGCGCGCAAGCATCTGGCCGATGCACCTGTGGATGCCGTGACTGAACGCCAGGTGTCGTATGGCGTTCCTGCGACGGACATCGAGCATATCGGCCTGCGGAAACTTGTTGTCGTCGCGGTTGGCGGCGCCGTAAGCGACGTAAATCTTCGCGCCTTTGGGAATTTCACGGCCGCCCAGCGTGGTGTCCTCGGTCGTGACGCGGAACAGACCCTGCACCGGGCTTTCCAGGCGCAACGACTCCTCGACGAAATTGGGCGCCAGCGAGAGGTCCCCGCGCAACAGCTCCTGCTGTTCGGGGTTCTCGATCAGAAGCAGCAGAGACTTGGCCAGGTGATTGCGCGTCGTTTCGTTGCCGGCCACCAGCAATTGCTGCACCAGGGCAAGCAGTTCTTCAGTCGACAATTCACTGCCGTCCTCGTGCCGCGCCGCCACCAGCCCGGAGAGGATGTCGTCTTCGGGGTTGGACTTCTTCTCTTCGATCCGGTCCACGAAGTAGTGCTGGTACTCGATGATCAGCCGGGTGCACTCGAGCTTGCGCTCCGGGCTCAGCATGATGCCCAGGGTCTCGATGAAGGCGTCGCTCCAGGTCTTGAACCGGGGCATGTCCTCCTGCGGGACTCCGAGCTGATCGGCAATGACCCCCAACGGCAAGGGCACGGCGAATTCATTGAAGAAGTCGCAGCGGCCCCTGTCGATAAAGGCGTCGATAAGCTGCCCGGCATGGAGCGTGAGGTATTCCTCCATGCGGCGCACGACCGGGCCGGTGAAGGTGCGATCGACGAGTCTCCGGAAAACCGTGTGCCGCGGCGGGTCCACCTGGGTAAGCACGTCGCGGACGAGATAGCCTTCCTTTTCGAACAGGGCGTCGCTTTCCGCCGTGTCGGGCCCGCCCACGTCCCTGCGCAAGTCGATCGCGGAGGAAAACACCTTCCAGTTCGTCAACGCTTCCACGGCGAGTTCGTACGAGGCAATCATCCACAAGTCGGTATGGGGGTCGTAATGAACCGGCTCGCGTTCATGCAGGACGCGGTAATAATCGTAAGGGCATTCCTGCACCGCCGGATCGGCGATGGTGAAGGCATCCGGGCTTGCTTGCGTTTCCTTCATGCGACCGTGTATCGCAGTGATCGGGTCATAAGCCTAAATGTCCAGTGCAGCGTAACGCACTGCCTCCTCGGCGGCGCGGATCAGGGCATTGGCCTTGTTGCGGCTTTCCTCGTACTCGGCGGCGGGGTCACTGTCGGCCACGATGCCGCTTCCCGCCTGCACGTACATGGTTGCGTCCCTGACGATCGCGGTGCGCAGGGCAATGCAGGTGTCCATGCTGCCGTTGGCCGAGAAGTAGCCGATCGCGCCCGCGTAAACGCCGCGCTTCTCCGGCTCCAGTTCGTCGATGATCTCCATGGCGCGAACCTTGGGCGCGCCGCTCACGGTACCGGCCGGAAAGGCCCCGCACAGCGCGTCCATCGCGCCGTAGCGCGGGTCGATTTCGCCTTGCACGTTGGAGACGATGTGCATCACGTGCGAGTAATGCTCGATGACCATTTGCTCGGTCACCTTCACGGAGCCGATCTTCGCCACCCGCCCCACGTCGTTGCGCCCGAGGTCCAGCAGCATGAGGTGCTCGGCGCGCTCCTTGGGATCCTCCAGGAGCTCGCTTGCAAGCGCCTCGTCTTCGGTCCGGTTCGCGCCGCGCCGCCGGGTGCCGGCGATCGGCCGTACCGTTACCGTTTCGTCCCTCAGGCGCACCAGGATCTCCGGGCTGGACCCGACGATTGCAAAGCCGTCGAAGTTCAGGAAATACATGAACGGCGACGGGTTGGTCCGGCGCAGCGCACGGTAAAGGGCGAACGGCGGCAACTCGAACGGCAGACTGAACCGCTGCGACAGCACCACCTGGAAGATGTCGCCGGCGGCAATGTACTCCTTTGCCTGCTCGACCATGGCGCAGAACGCGGCACGGCTCATGTTCGACTCCGGCCTGGGTGCTTCCGGCGCAGGTTCACCCCGCGCGTGCGCGATATAGCGGCTTTCTTCCAGTTCCGACACGGCTTGAGACAGGATGCCCCCGGCTTCCTCGTATGCGCTCTCCGCACGCACATTTTCGGCAGGGCGCACGGGCGTGACGAAAGTGACGACATCCTTCACGGAATCGAAGATCGCCATCACCGTGGGGCGCACGAACACGCCGTCCGGCAGGCCCAGCGGATCCGTGTTGGGATCCGGCAGCCGCTCCATCAGGCGCACCGTGTCGTAGGCCATATAACCGACCAGTCCCGCCGCCATCGGCGGCAGCGACTCGGGCAAGTCCATGCGTGAGTCGTCGATCAGCCGCCGCAATGCGTGCAGCGCATCGCCCTCGCAAGGCTCGAACTCTTCGGGGCTGGTGAGCGCGCGGCGGTTGATCTCCGCCCGGTTCCCGCGGCAACGCCAGATCAGATCGGGCTTCATGCCGATGATCGAATAGCGCCCGCGCACTTCCCCGCCTTCCACGGATTCCAGCAGGAAGCTGTTGGGCGTACTCTCCGCCAGCTTCAGCATCACCGACACCGGCGTCTCAAGGTCGGCCACCAGGGTCGTCCACACGACTTGGGCGCGCCCGGCCCTGAAGTTCACCGCGAATTCGTCAGGGTCGGGAAAGAGTTTCATCGGAAAAGGGGCAACTTTCTGTCGAGGGCGAGACACCCTCTCTCCCGGGTTTAGTAGACGCGTTGTTTCAGCGCTACGGTTTCCACCTCGTCGGTCATGGTCTCGAGTTGGACCGGGCGGTAGTCCAGGCGCGCCCGGCCGTCCTCGTCGACCCAGGACAGCGTGTGCTTGAGCCAGTTTTCGTCGTCGCGGTCCGGGTAGTCCTCGCGCGCATGCGCGCCGCGGCTCTCCTGGCGGGCCGCGGCCGAGGCCAGCGTGGCCATGGCCTGGCCCAGAAGGTTTTCAAGCTCCAGCGTTTCGACCAGATCGGTGTTCCAGATCAGCGAGCGGTCGGCGATTTTCACTTCGGAGAAGCTCTGCAGCGTATCGCGCAGCCGGGCCACGCCTTCAGCCAGCACTTCGCCGGTGCGGAACACGGCCGCGTGGTCCTGCATGAGCCGCTGCATTTCCACGCGGATCTCCGCGGTGGGACGCGACCCGTCGGCGTGGCGGACCCGGTCCACATGGGCGATCGACTCGTCGCCGGCGCCGGCCGGCAGCGGCGCCGGCGGGCCTTCGCCGCGCAGCGTCTCGGCGCAGCGACGCGCGGCGGCGCGGCCGAACACCACAAGGTCCAGCAGCGAATTCGAGCCCAGGCGGTTGGCGCCGTGCACCGATACGCAGGCCGCCTCGCCCACCGCCAGCAGTCCCGGCGCGATGTTGTCCCTGTCCCTGAGGGCCTCGCCGTGATAGTTGGTGGGAATGCCGCCCATGTTGTAATGCACCGTAGGCACCACGGGCATGGGCTCCTTTGTAACGTCCACGTCGGCGAACACCCTGGCGGTTTCGGCGATGCCCGGCAGCCTTTCGGCGATCACCTCGGGATCGAGGTGCATGATGTTCAGGTGCACGTATTCCTTGCGCGGGCCCAGTCCCCGGCCCTCGCGCAATTCGATCGTGATCGCGCGGCTGACCACGTCGCGCGAAGCGAGGTCTTTGGCCGACGGCGCGTAGCGCTCCATGAAGCGCTCGTCCTCGGAGTTGGTCAGGTAGCCGCCCTCGCCGCGCACGCCCTCGGAAATCAGGCAGCCCGCGCCCAGGATCCCGGTGGGGTGGAACTGCACGAATTCCATGTCCATCAGCGGCAGCCCGGCTCGCAGCGCCATGCCGTTGCCGTCGCCGGTGCAGGTGTGCGCCGAAGTGCAGGAGTAATACGCCCGGCCGTACCCGCCGGTGGCGAGGATTACGCGGTGGGCGTTGAAACGATGCAGGTGGCCGGTCTCCAGGTCCATGGCCATTACGCCCCGGCACACGCCGTCGACCATGATGAGGTCAATTGCAAAGTACTCGATGAAAAACTGCGCTTCATGGCGCAGGGACTGCTGGTAGAGCGTGTGCAGCATGGCGTGGCCGGTACGGTCGGCGGCCGCGCAGGTGCGCACCGCCTGACCCTCGCCGAAATGCGTGGTCATGCCGCCGAAGGCGCGCTGGTAAATGCGCCCGTCCTCGGTGCGCGAAAACGGCAGTCCGTAGTGCTCCAGTTCGATGACCGCGCGCGCCGCTTCCTTGCACATGTATTCGATGGCGTCCTGATCGCCCAGCCAGTCCGACCCCTTAACGGTGTCGTACATGTGCCAGCGCCAGTCGTCCTCGCCCATGTTGCCCAGCGCCGCGCTGATGCCGCCCTGGGCGGCAACCGTATGGCTGCGGGTGGGGAACACCTTGGTGATGCAGGCCGTATCCAGCCCGGCTTCGGCCAGCCCGAAGGTGGCCCGCAGGCCCGCGCCGCCGGCGCCCACGACCACAACGTCGAAGGTGTGCTCGACTACGGTGTAATCGCCTGGCATTTCCGCGCGCCTTCCCTGCTCAGACCTGGGTAACGATGCGGGCGATGGCCAGCATGCCGGCAAGCGCAAGGACGATGTGCGCCAGTCTGGACGCGATCAGGCAGGCGACCCGCAATCCGCCGCCCACGTAGTCTTCCAGCACTACCCGCACGCTCAGCTCGGAGTGATACAGAAGCGCCAGCAGGAACGCAGTGAGCAGCGTGGCGTTGCCCAGGCCCTGAAAACAATGCAGGAGGTCCTCGTAGCGCAGGCTGGGCAGCGTCGCCAGCCGCCACAGGAACCACGGCGCCAGCGGAACAAGCGCCACCGCGCTGATGCGCTGCGCCCACCAGTGCCCCGTTCCGTGGCCGGCGGAGCCCAGGCCCTCGGCGTGCCCCAGGGGTGTGCGCAGGCTCACAGCAGCCGGCCCTCGAACGGCCCCCACCACCAGTAGGCCGCGGTCGCCGCCAGGGACGAGAGAAAAACGAACCAGCCGGAAAACCGGGCGTGCCTCAGTTCGAATCCGCGGCCGATGTCCCATACCAGGTGCCGCACGCCGTTCGCCAGGTGATAGAAAAGGCACCAGGTCCAGCCCAGCGCCGCGAGGCGCACGATTCTGAGGCCGAAGAGACCTTCCAGGTTGCCGCCCCATTGCGGTCCCGAGGCAAGCGCCAGCAGGCAGCCCACCAGCGCAATCGCGCCAGCCGAGAGCACAACGCCGGTAAAGCGGTGCAGAATAGAAAGGGCCATGGTGTACTGCCAGCGATATACCGACAGGTGAGGCGAGAGCGGCCGGTTGGCGGCGGAAGGCATCTACGAAATCGAACAGGGTATGGTCACAAAGGTGTGCAATTGTAGCCCGCATAAGGTGGGGATTTCCCGGGAGCGAGGGTTGCCGGCAACTCCATGAATCCCGACTCTCGGATCCAACCACGGTGCGGGGTGCTGCGCTTGCAGGACTTCGCCGCCTTGCGGGTCAGCGGGGAGGACCGGGTCGATTTTCTGCAGGGTCAGCTCACCCAGGACATGGACAAGGTCACGCCCACGCGGGCCGCTCCGGCCGCCTGGTGCAACCGCCAGGGACGGGTGCTGTGCCTGATGGTGGCGGTGGATTGGCGCGATGCGATCTTCCTGATGCTGCCGGCGGAGATGGCGGAAGCCTGCATCAGCGGCCTCAAGCGCTACATCATGCGCGCCAGGGTGCGAATCGAACGCTGGGATCAAGCCGCCGGGGATGAGGGCGTCCCCGCCCTCCAGATTGACGAGGGCGGGACGCCCTCGTTCCCAGGGATTTTCGGATGTTCCGGACTTGCGGATTTGGACGGAGAAGCCTGGGCCTGTAAGGGAAACGAAGAATTTTGCGCCGTGCGGCTGCCGGGTACTGGCGACAGGGCCTTGCTCCTGGGCGAACCGCCGGCCGATCTCGAAGAAGCTTCAGTTTCCGGCTTGACCCCCGAGGAATGGCGGCTCGCCGACATCGAAGCGGAACTGCCCTGGATAGGCGAGCAAACCAGCGGCAAGTTCCTCGCACATTCGCTCAACCTCGACCTTTCCGGCGCCGTAAGCTTTACCAAGGGCTGTTTCGTGGGCCAGGAAATAATCGCTCGAATGGAGTACCGCGGCACGCCCAAGCGCAGGATGCGGCGCGTGCGGATAGAAGGCGGCTCGACCGTTCAGGCCGGCGAACGCCTGGACCTGCCCGGGCTCGGAGCGGCAACCGTGATCGCCCGGGCCACTTCGCAGGGCCACATCGAGGCGCTGGCCGAAGTCCGGCTTGCCGAGGGCAGCGGATAACTTATCCGGCCGTAATGAAATCGGTTCAGGAACAGATCGACGACACGCCGATGAGCGGCTTTCAGGTGCTGGCGGTGTCCGTGTGCCTGGCGATCAACATGCTGGATGGCTACGACGTGCTGGTCATGTCTTTCGCGGCGCCCTTCGTGGCCGAGGAATGGTCGCTCAGCGACACGGTTACCGGGCTGCTGCTCTCGTCCGGTCTGGTCGGAATGGCGCTGGGTTCACTGTTCCTTGCTCCCCTGGCGGATGTTTACGGAAGGCGCCGGATGACGCTGTGGTCACTTGCCGCCGTGACGGCGGGCATGCTCGCTTCGGCGCTGGCGGCCGACCACACGCAATTGATCGCGCTGCGCTTCCTTACCGGGATCGGCATCGGCGCCATGCTGGCGAGCCTGACGGTGGTCGTGTCCGAGTATTCCTCCAGGCGCCGCCGAACCTTTTCCCTGATTGTCCTGCAGGCCGGTTTCCCTGCCGGCGCCTTGCTATGGGGCCTGGTGGCCGTTCCTATCATTCTCGGATACGGCTGGCGCTGGGCGTTCGTTTTCGGCGGGGTCCTTTCCGGTTTGATGATTCCAGTGGCCTTGGCTGCCCTGCCGGAATCGCTTGATTACCTCATTACGAGCCGGCCGCCCAAGGCACTTGAGAAAGTGAATCGCGTGCTGAAACAGATGGGCAAAGTACCGGTGAAAGAACTGGGGACCGGCGGGCAAAGGCGGGCGCAGCGCGCGAGACTGGGCAGCCTGTTCCAGCAGGGTCGGGCGCGGAACACGCTTCTGATCTGGGTGTGCTTTTTCTGCACGCTGCTGGTGTTCTATTTCTTCATGTCCTGGACGCCCAAACTGCTGATTGACGCGGGACTGTCCGAAGAAGTCGGGCTGTCCGGCGGGATCATTCTCAACGCGGGCGCAATTGTCGGCGGCATCGTTCTCGGGCTGCTGGCCTCGCGAATCCGGCTCAACTGGCTGCAGTCGGGCTACGCTCTGCTGGGCGGGGGCCTGCTGATCGCTTTCGGACTCTATTCCAGCGTGCTCTCCGCGGCCCTCATTCTGGCCTTCCTGGTGGGCTTTTTCGGCACCGGCTGCATCATGGGCGCGTATGCCGCCGTACCGCAGCTCTATCCGACGGAAGTGCGGACTACCGGCACGGGCATGGCGATCGGGCTGGGCAGATGGGGCGGTGTCGCCTCACCGACCGCCGCCGGACTGCTGCTGGACGCCGGGTGGAATTCGCCGGAGCTGTATTTCATCTTTTCGGTACCCCTGTTCCTTGCCGGAATAGCAGCCTTCCTGCTTCGATTCCGGATTTGAAACAGGAAAGGCTCGCCTGAGAGGCATAGTCGCTTCGGATTACGATTTCGTTGCTGACGCAAGCTGTCGTCGGTTCAGACCTTCGGGATGGCCGCGTTCCGGGATGCGATCGCAAAGGGAATTCGACTTGCGGCCCGGGCGCAGGAATACGTCGAGGCCAGTTCAATTCTGGAAGTGGTCAGCCCGGCATCGCTGGGCGTGGTGTGTTTTCGCGTCAACCCGGCGAACACGCGCGCAAGTGAAGAAACCCTGGAGAAGATCAACCGGAAGGTCCTGGCGCAGATGTTCTGGGACGACCCCGCGTTCATTTCTTCGGCGTCGCCCCAGGGCAGCTTTTCGCTTCGCCTGTGCATCATCAACCACAACACGCAGTGGAGCGATGTCGAGGAGACCTTGAAGGCGGTCGAACGCTTTGGCGCGGACGCAGCCGAGTCTCCTTGAGGAATCAGATGGCCGGCGGCGTGCCTCAGCCCTGAGCCGGCCTGCGCCGGAGGTATTCCTGAATCGCCGGCGTAACGGTCTCGCGCAGATAACGTGTCCGGGGCGTCGTTCCCCACCAACCGGAATTTCCGCCGGCCGAAGGGTGCGTGAATGTCAGCAAGTCCACAGGCCGGCCGGCGATCATCACCGATTCGGTGGTTTTAGCGTCGGGGGGAAGCGGCAGCGCATTGGCCATCCAGCGCCGCAGCCCCAGGCCGTGGACGACGATTACCGTCGGCTGAAGTATCTGCATCGTGCGCAGGAAATGCGGCGCGCAGTTGCGCTGCATCTCGGTGCTCGAGTGTCCGCGGCCGCCGCCATGCGCATCACGGCTGCGCGGTCTTTCGAGTGCCGTGCAAAGCAGGTAGTTCACCTGGGCGCAGCCATCGAAGACATGCCCGTCGAACAGGCGCTCGCCCTCTTCGTCTTCGCCCGGTTCGCGCCCAAGCAGCAACCGCAACGTGGAGGTCACGCCCTTCATATGCGGATTGCGCCCCCGAAAACCCACCCTTGCCGACTCGGCCAGCATTGCCGAGCGCGCGGCCAGGTCGACGCAATCACGGGCCTGTCCGTATTCCTGGCCCAGCACCACGATGCGCACGGCGCGTCCGTCGATCTCCAGGTCGTAATGCGGGCCCACATGGTTCATCTGGCCCTTGTGAAAAGGGAAACCCGCTCGGCTCGCCCGGCATTTTGCGTAACTGCCGCAGACGAAGGAACCGTCGGCCGAGAGCAGTTCCGAGCGCACGTACTCCTCCAGCAGCCGGACCCTCTTGCGAGTCCGTTCGGGAAATGACCGGATCTTCAAGGCCTAGTAGAGCTGGGTCCGGTAGTTCTCCTTGAGGACCTCCTCGATCTCGTCGCCGGACTTGCCGCCCCTTATGTGATCGGAAAGGATGTCGCCGATCCGCGTGAACGAGGAGGGATCGATCTTTGCGTCCTCCTCCCACAGGCGGGAACGCTTGATCGCCTTTGCGCAATGAATGAAGGCTTCCCTGACCGTCACGGCAATCGCCACCCTGGGTATGTGGCGCCGAAACTCGAACCGGTCGAGTTCCGCCTGGTCGTCGATGATCGCCGCATCGCCGTTCACCCGCAGGGTCTCGCCCAGGCCGGGGATGAAGAAGATCAGGCCGACCCTGGGGTTGTGCATGATGTTGCTCATCGTGTCCAGCCGGTTGTTGCCGGGGCGATCGGGGATCAGCAGGGTATGTGGGTCGGCCACGTGAACAAATCCCGGCGGGTCGCCGCGCGGGGATACGTCGGCGCAACCGTCCGGGCGCGAAGTGCCGATGCACAGAAAGGGAGAACGGGCGATGAAATCCTCACAATGCCTGTCCAGCCTGTCGAGGACCTTGAGTCTGGCCCGCTCAACCGAGACCGGAAAATGCCGCCTCAGTTCCTCCTCGGATTGCAGTACGCTGGTTCTCGCCATCTCGACACCCGGTAGCCCTTCGCGAGGCTATGTTATAGCCAGTGCCCCGTTCCCGGCCCGGAGGTGGATGCCCCGCGCCGGGCCTCCAGAACTCACCGGCCCTTGCCGTATTGCTCTCCGGCTTCTATGGCTATCTTGAGGCGATTTCGCGGCTGAGGCAGTGGGCAGGTGGCGAAATCGGTAAAAGCGCAGGGCGGGTTGATCGCCTTGTTGAAGTCCAGCATCACAGTGCCATCGGGGCCGGGCCCGAACGCATACAGGTATCGCCCTGCGGGATAGGTGGTCTTGCCCGTGGTGAGATCGGCGAATATGAGCAGGTAGCCGGGTCCCGCGGCATAGCCCTCCAGCGACAGGGGCTCGCCGCCAATCTCAAATTCCAGCGTGCCCGGGGCGGTAGGCTGCCAGCCGAGCCCTTCCACGACCGTGCTGAGGATACGCGTCTGCGGTTCGTCGTAGGCCTCGAAACGCGCTGCCACCCGCCAGGCCGTGTCGGTGGAATAGGACTTGATTCCGGGAAAGGCGTTCACCGCCGGGTGGTTCAGGTCGCGCAGCCGAACGCCCATTTGACCCATGCGGTGAATCGCATGCCAGGACAGCGTGCCGTGCGTCAGGACCGTGGGCCTACCCGTTTCGTCGTGGACCAGCCGCAACTCCGTAACCGGATCGCCGTTGCTGAAAACTTCCGCGCCGGGTTCGGCCCGAAATACGACGTCCTCGCCTTGCACCAGGAACTCGCCCAGTCTCGGCGGCGCCGGCAGGTCCGCAAGCACGATGTCGTTGCCCGGCGCCGATCCCATGCTGTTAGTGCCCTCGTCCAGCCAGTAGAGGCCGGCCAGGTTGAGCCATCCATCCGGCCCCTTCAGCTCCGTCTCCCGCTCCGCGCGCCACTCGGCGATCTCCAGCGCGTAGTCGGAGTCCTCCGGCGCCGCAGCCTGGCCCAAAACGGCGCCGGCAAGCAGCAGCCCGACCGAAAAGAACAGCGCGCTCAGGGCATGCGGCTTCACGGCTTTCATCGGAACGCTTCAGCCGGCTAGCCGGTGGATTCCGCGGGTCTGCCTGCGGGGAGATCGGTCTCGGCGGCCTGCTGCGCGGGGTCGCGGCGGTTCTGGGCGCGACCCAGGGCCACGGAAAGCGCGCACCAGACGGCGGCGAAGGGCGTCACGGAGGCAACCATCAGTGCCAGGCTGCCCAACCCCGCCAGTATCGCCTGTATGCCGGCGCCGGCCAGATCGCCTCCACGGTACAGGAACACGTCGATTATCGGCTTGGCCTTGTACTTCTCGGAGGGCGGCACGACGCTGAACAGCGTCTCGCGGGCGGGCCGCGAGATTGCGTATCGTGTCGCTCGGTGAATGGCCTGAAAAACAGCCATTACGCCGTACAAGGGCCATATGGCCAGCACGGCGAATCCAGCCAGGGTAACCAGCGGGAGTATTGCCAGCGTCCACCCCACACCCAGCCGCCGAATGACCCGGGTGGTGATGAAAATCTGAGTGAATAGCGTCACCGTCTGGGTCAACGCGTCGAAGAACGCGAAACCGCCTACAAGCTGACTGAAGGTATCGGCTTCGTCCAGGATGATGTTGGCCTGGGTGAAGTAGATCAGGGTATTGGAAATGGCCATGAAGATGATGAACAAGGCAATCCCCAGGAGGTAGGGCGAACGAGCCAGCGATGCCGCACCGTCCCAGAAATTACCACCGATGGGCTCACCGGGATTGGATGTTGGTGGACCGTGCCGCGTGCCGAGGATGGAGTGTTCGGAACGTATTGCTGCCCTGTCCAGGGTAAGCATCAGGGTGATCGCCACGATAAAGAGCCCCGCGCCGGTCGCTATGAGTCCGACCGGCAGGTAAACCGATTCGGTCATACCGCTGATGACGTTGGTGGCCCAGCCTGCGACCAGCGCTCCCAGCGTTCCGCCGATCCCTATGAAGGCGAACATGCGCTTGCCTTGATCGACATTGAACACATCCACCATGAAGGCCCAGAAAAGGCTGTTGACAAACAGGTTGATGGCGCTCAACCAGACGTAGAAGGTATAACCCACGTTTCGCGACAAGGAGGTTTGCGCGTCGCTGCCGATCAATCCGCCGCCGGCTACCGCGTCCATGACAAGCAGGGAGGCGAACCCCAGCAGGCACACAACCACGAACAGGTATCCGACCGGAATGAACTTCCTCCGGTCCATCCGCGAGACGGCGCCGCCGAACAGCAGCACGAGAATCAGGGATACGATCGACGTAATAACAAACAGCCAGCGGAGTTCGTCCATGCCCCGCGACACGCCCATGGCGTCCCGCACCGGGCGCAGGAAGAAATATCCGCTTAGCACACAGAAGTAGAAGCATGCAGCCAGCACAGCAAGGCGAAGTTCGCCCCGCTTGAAATTCAAGACGCGCGCAGCCCAGTCCGTCATCGTTTACCTCGCATGCCTGCCTCCTTGGAGGTGTTCGGGAAAGCGCTCGCTTCCCTCTACTCTCGAGCCCGGTCCTCGCGCAACAGCCGAAAAAGCGAGACCGCCATTGCGACGCCGATGACCAGCAAAGGCAGAGATACTACCAGCGATGCCGACTTCGCAGCCGACAGACCGCCCACGAATATCAGACCTACGGGCAGCACCACGATCGCAAGCGCCCAGAAAACGCGATGCCAGCGGTGCGGATTCAGCCCAGCGGTAAGCCCCCTCGTGGCCGAGGCAGCTATGGCGTAGGAGGCGGAATCGTAGGTAGTGGCAATGAATATGAAGGTAAGCGCCACATAAGCCAGCATCGGCAGTGGAAACGGTTTGAGCGCTGCCAGGAACCCGGCAATAGCGGCTTCCGGCCCATCCAGGGCCAGCAATTCCCGAATGGCCAGCGCTCCGCTGGTGTCCATCCATTGCGCAGTGTTGCCCATACAGACGAAGAAGAGCGCGCAGCCCAGCGTCCCGTACAGCAGCATCCCGCCGATCACTTCCCGCAGAGTGCGTCCGCGCGAGATCCGGGTAACGAACAGACCCACAAAGGGCGCATACGCCAGCCACCAGGCCCAGTAGAAGATCGTCCAGTCCTCGATAAAGTTGGTGGAAAGGATCGGGTCGGTCCAGGTGTTCATCCGGACGAACTCCTGGATCATCAGTCCGAAGCTGCTGGTTCCCAGCTTGAGCGCAAATTCGGTGGGGCCGGTAAAAAGAACATAGAGCGCGAAGATGATTGCGGCTATGGCGTTGATCTCGCTGAATCGCTTGATGCCCTTGTCGATGCCCAGGTAAACGCTGGTGGCGAACAGGGCCACGGAAATGGCGATGACGCCGATGTCAACGGCAAATGTCTTGTCAATCCCGAACAGCGTGCTGAGACAGGCGCCCACCATCGGTGTCGCCAGGCTGAGCGAAGTGGCCGTTCCGCCCACCATCGCGATGATGAAGACAAAGTCCACCAACCTGCCGAGCGGCCGGCCGGCAACATTCCGGCCGAGCAATCCAACCAGCGACGTCGAAAGCCTCAGGTACGGGACTTTTCTCTGGTAATAGGGATAGGCAATGGCCACGGTAGCAAAGGCGTACAGCGCCCAGGCCGAGACGCCCCAGTGGAATAACCCGTATGCCGGCGCCCATTCCAGGGCCTGGGCCGAGCCGGGCTCCAGGCCGAACGGCGGCGTATCCACGTAGAACGCCCATTCGATGGGCGCCCAGTACAACAATCCGCCGCCGATCCCGGTGCAGAACAGCATCGAGGCCCAGGAAAACGTCGAATAGGCCCGGGGCGCGTCCTTTCCGCCCAGGCGAAAGTGTCCGTACGGGCTGAACGCGATCACCGCCAGCACCACGATCGCCGCCACCACGATCCACTGGTAAAGAACGCCAACTTCCCGGGCAATCCAGCTGTAGGTCCTGTCGATTGCGCCGCCCGCGAATTCCGGAAAGCCCAGCAGGAAGGTCCCCCACGCAAGGATTACGGCGACCATCCCCCAGAAAAGTACGCGGTCAACCTCCACCGCGGGCATCCGCGCACCGGAATCGGAATCACTCATCAACCCGCACTCGGTTCAGCTGCGCAATTGCGGAAAGAGCAGCACGTCGCGGATGGCCGGCTGGTCGGTCAGGAACATGACCAGGCGGTCCACACCCAGGCCGAGGCCCGCGGTGGGCGGCAGGCCGTATTCCAGCGCGGTCACGAAGTCCTCGTCGTAGAGCATGGCCTCGTCGTCGCCCCCTTCCCGCAGCCGCACCTGCTCGCGGAAACGGCGCGCCTGGTCCTCGGCGTCGTTCAACTCCGAGAAGCCGTTCACCAGCTCCCTTCCGGCGATATACAGCTCGTAGCGGTCGGTAATTTCCGGATCGTCATCGTTGGCCCTCGACAGCGGCGAGACTTCCGCGGGGTGGCCCGTGATGAAAACAGGGCCGGACAGCTTGTCCTCCACGGTGCGGTCAAAGAGCTCCGCCAGCAGCTTGCCCCAGCCCGCGTCTGCCGGCGGACCCTTCTCCATCCCAACCCGTTTGAACCATTCGCGGAGGTAGCCGGCGTCGCGCAGCCGCTCCGCATCCATGTCGGGATTGTGCTTGAGCACGGCCTGCTCCATGCTCAGGCGCGGCCAGTCGCCGCCCAGCTCATACTCCTCGCCCTGATAGGTCACACGGGCGGCGCCGAGCACCGCTTCCGTGGCCGCGCTGATCATTTCCTGCGTCATCCGCATGAAGTCGTTGTAGTCGGCGTAGGCCTGGTAGGCCTCCAGCATGGTGAATTCCGGGTTGTGCTGGGTCGAAAGCCCTTCGTTGCGAAAGCAGCGGTTCATCTCGAACACCCGCTCCATGCCGCCCACTACCAGCCGCTTGAGATGCAACTCCAGGGCCACGCGAAGGTACAGGTCGCGATCCAGCGCATGGTGGTGCGTGGCGAAGGGACGGGCGGCGGCGCCTCCGGGGATGGACTGCATCACGGGCGTCTCCACCTCCATGAAGCCCCGGCCGGTCAGGAACTCCCTCAGCGCCGCGGTCACGCGGGCGCGGCGCTCGAAGACCTCGCGCGAATCCCGGTTCACGATCAGGTCGACGTATCGGCGCCGATAGCGCTGCTCGCGGTCGGTCAGCCCGTGAAATTTCTCCGGCAGCGGCCGCAGCGACTTGGTAAGCAGCGCGATTTCGCCCACCTCGACGCTCAACTCGCCGGTTCGCGTGCGCATCACCACGCCCCGGGCCCAAACGATATCGCCCAGGTCCAATCCTCCCGCTTGCGCGTAGGCGTCATCGCCCAGGGTGTCGCGCGACAGCATCAGTTGAATCCGCCCGCTCGAATCCTGGACCGACGCGAAACTCAGGCGCCCCATTCGGCGCTGCGAAACCAGGCGTCCCGCCACCTGGACTTCGCGCCCCAGTTCCTTCAGGCCGGAAGTGTCCGTTTCGGCATATTCCGCATGCAAGGCCGCGGCCGTCGCGTCGGGCCGGTAGTGGTTGGGGAACGACCAGCCGGTTTCCCGCAGCGCGCCGAGCTTGCGCCGGCGATCGGCGATCAGGCGGTGTTCCGGGGCGGCCTCGGAAGACCGGTCGTCGGGCGGCGCGGGCATGATTCGGATTGTACGGCGTGAGCTTTTGAAGCGGAGATGAGCGCATAATACGCACGGCTGAACCAGCGGGGTAACGATCTTGACCGAATACCTCCTTTCGCTTTCCTGCCCGGACCGGACCGGCCTCATTTATGCCGTAACGCGCTGGCTGCTTGAGAACGGGTGCAACGTGCTGGACAGCGACACCTACAAGGACCCCTTCCGTGAGCGCTTCTTCATGCGCGTTCATTTTTCGGGAGACGTGACGATCGAGGAACTGCGCAAGTCGTTCGATCCCGAAGCCGGAAAGCTCGAGATGCGATGGGAACTGGTGCGGGCCGATGCCCGTCCCCGCGTGCTGATCATGGTTTCGAAGCACCTGCACTGCATCCTCGACCTGCTCAATCGCGTGCGCCTCGGCCAACTGGCGATCGACATTCCGCTGATTGTCTCCAACCATCCGGACGCGGAATGGCTGGCGAATGCCGCCGAGATCGAATACCTGCACCTGCCGGTGACGCCCGCCACCAAGGCGGAGCAGGAGCAGCGGGTAGTGCAGGAGATCGAAAAGCACGACATCGATTTCGTCGTGCTGGCGCGCTACATGCAGATCATTTCACCGACCCTGTGCGAGCGGCTGCCCGGGCGCATGATCAACATCCATCATTCCTTCCTGCCGGGGTTCAAGGGCGCCAAGCCTTATCACCAGGCTTACCGGCGCGGCGTCAAGCTGATCGGCGCCACCGCCCACTACGTCACCGCGCAGCTGGACGACGGCCCGATCATTGCCCAGGACGTGCAGCCGGTCGGGCATCGCATGACGCCCGACGGGCTGGCCGCCGTCGGCAAGGACATCGAGCGGGTGGTGCTGGCCCGGGCGGTGCAGTACCACGCGCAAAAGCGCGTCCTCATCAACGGTCGCCGTACCGTCGTATTCCGGTGAGGATCATTTCGACGCCAGCAAAACGCCAACGGGGGCGCGTATGCCTGAAGACTCCAAGCTGAAAACCGGTTCCAGTGGCCTGACTCGACGGTCCGCACTTCTGGCCGGAGTCGGGCTGGCCGCCGCCGGCGCCATTCAGGACGCGTTCAGAAAAACGGCCGGGGCCCAGGACACGTCCGCCTTCTATCCCCCGGTCACACCGGGCATTGATCCGCGGGGCGCCAGGGTTCAGCCTTACCCGGCGGCCTGCGTACAATCCGGCGTTGTTCCCACCTTCGATTCGTCGGGAAATTTTCTGCCCGACGGCCTGAAGCGGAATGTCGACGCCATGTGCGAACTGGTCCGGCGCGGCGCCGGCGAACATGGGGCGCGCCTGATGTCGTTTCCGGAATTCGGACTGCAGGTCCCCAGCGCCCCCATGACGCCGGCCCAATGGTGGCCGGGAACCATCCGCGTCGACGGGCCGGAGATCGAGCGCATCGGCAAGGCCGCGCAGGACGCCAACGCTTATGTCGCCTTTAACCCCATGGAAGGCATCGACAGGTTTCCCGGCCGGTACTTCCTGGCCGGCATGATTGTGGGACCCAGCGGCGATGTGATCCTCAACTACAGAAAGCTCACGGGCCTCACCGGCAAGACCCGCCCCGGCGACCTCCTGTCCGCCTGGCTGGACCATTTCGGCGAAGACAGCCTGTTTCCCGTTGCCGACACGCCGATCGGCCGGCTCGCCTGCGTGGTGGCCGGCGACATGAACTACCCGGAAATTGCGCGCGGCATGGTCCTGAAGGGTGCGGAAGTGATCCTGAGCCCCACGGCGTCCGCCACGTATCCCGCAGATCACGATTTCGAAGTGCCCGTGAACACCACCATGACGCGCCGCGTACGCGCATACGAGAACGTGGCGTACGTGCTCCTGTCCGATCTGGGCCCGGTGGGTATCGATCCACAACCGCCCTACCGCCGGCGCCAGCCCTCGCAGATCATCGATTTCAAGGGCAACAGGCTGGCCGGCACGCAATCCGGCGGCGTGGAGTATGCGGTGGCGGATATCGATATCGATGCGCTGCGTCGCGAGCGCACGTCCCTTGGCGGCTCGAACCTGCTGAGCCATCTGCAGATGCCTCTGCACCGGGACATGTACAGCGCCACGGACTTCGCCCCCGTCAATACCCACCTGGATGCGCCGCTGGTTTCCATGGACGAACACAGGGCAGCGCAACGTGAAACCGTAAGCCGCCTCGTCGAGGAAGGAATCCTGGTGCCTCCCGGAATCGGGTGACGGGACATATGATTCGGTATTCAATATGTATTCGGGAGAATGCAAATGTTCGCGCGACGGTTAATTGAAATCGCAGGTATCGCGGTGGTCCTGGCCTGCCTGGGATCGATACCGGCCCAGGCTCAGAGCCCGCTGGAGCAGGACCTCGAACAAATCATGAAGTGGTGGCCGGGGACCTACAACAACGACCGGCAGGTAGCTGATGTCGAGGCGCAAATGGGCGAGGAGAATTTCACCGGGGAGGTCTGGCGTCTGGATGGAAGCGGCATGGGCGGCTATCTCAACGTGACGTCCCACTACATACGCCTGGATGCACCGGCAATCGGCGACAACGTGTTGTACGTCGAGGAATACCGCGACGGTCAACCGGCCGAGACCTATCGCCAGCGCGTCTACATATTGTCCGTCGACGAAGAAGAACAGGTAATCAGGGTAAACCTCGCCAATTTCAAGGACCGTGAGAAATACATCGGAGCGTACCGGGACATTTCCATGCTTGACGGCATAACCAGCGACGATATCGCACCGTTCCCCGGGATCTGCGATCTGATTGTTGAACAGCGCGGCAACCGCTATCACATGCGCATGCGCACCAATGCCTGCGCCTTCGGAGGCCAGGCGTTCAGTTATGAAGCCGTCATCACCGGCAACGCCTTCTGGTTTCGCGACAAGATCGTGCGCCTTGAAGACGACACGGTCGTCATGACCATGGCGAATTTCAACTTTCACAAGTCGGACCGGGTGAAGTGACCACCTCCTTTCGACGAGGTAAGGAGCCGGGAATCATGAGAGTGCTCAAAACAGTCAGCATCGGATTGGCTTTATCGCTCGCGGGAACGGCGGCGGCAGACGAACTGCGCGAAGAACTGGAAAGGTGCGCGCAGTTGCAGAACGCCGAGGTCCGTCTGGCCTGCTACGACGCGCTGGCCTCGGCAAGCGTGTCCTCTGGCGCCGGTTCGTTTGCGGCCGAAGGCAGCGTGAGCCGGGATGGCAGTGTGGCTGCCGCTGCCGAAGCGCCTGCCGGGACCCGCCTCCCGGAAACCGGCGATCAGGGCGCGCCGGAAACGGAAACAGGACAGTCGCTGGCGGACCGCATATTTGGCCTTCTTCCCGGCAGAGACGAAGGCGACAACCAGCTTGAATCGCGGGTGGTCGGCGAAATCAGGAACCCGCGGCAGGGCACGCGCTTTACGCTCGAGAACGGCCAGGTGTGGCAGCAGGTCGACCGGACCCGGCGCAACTACCGGGCCACCAATCCCAGGGTGGAGATCAAGGAAGGGTTCATGAACAGCTACCGGATGCGCCTGGAGGGTCTCAACGGCCGCATCCGCGTACGCCGCGTGGAATAATTCCCGCCGCGCGTTTCGTGAAGAGCGGGCTTTACCGCGCCAGCCTTGCCGCGACAACAGAGGGAATGGCAATAAGCCACTGCCCTTTTGTCACGGCGTCAGGCGCCGGAATTTCTTCGCCGCTGCGAACACAGGCGCCCAACGCTGTCACCAGCGCATCCTCCGCCATCGCCAAAGCGTCGTCGAGATCATCGCCGCAGGTCAGCGCTTCCGGAACATCCGGGAAATGAACGGAGAACCCGCCAGTCGGCTCACTTGTCAGCACACAGGGGTAGACATATTGCATCAGAACTCCTCCTTGCAGTACAGGTGAATACGTGTCACTTGCGCTCCGTAATGGCTTCAATGTGCCGCTGGCTCTCGCGTTCGAGAAGCTGATCCGCAGAGTCCCATTCGGCCACCTGTTCATCGCTATAGTAGTCGTTGGCAACGACCGCACAGGGTTGCAGAACAATCCCGCGCCCGCGCTCCTCCAATAGGACGACATCGCCACGCTTGATCCCCAAGCGTTTACGCAGGCGGGCAGGCAGGGTGATTCGTCCTCCGCTTGATACGATGGCCCTATCTGACATAGCAGCCATCACACCCGATCATCATCTCGCGCGCGCAAAATCCTGGAAGGGGTAACCCGCGTCCCGGCAGCTTCCTTTCGTTCACGCACTCGCGCGAGCCATTGAGATGGAGGTAATGGTGGCGATGGCCGCCCCGCAATTCGTTCCAGTTCGCTACGCAGGAATTCCTGCAAGGAACGGCGCTTAAGCGCGGCGCGCGTGGCAAGCTCATCACGCACCTCCTCTGGGACGCTCCGAATCGTCACTTGCACATCTCGGCGGTCGCCACATGCGTTACTTCCCGGATTGCAAGCCTGTCCAATAAGGAATCAAGATCCAAATTACAGCAAGCGTCGCGTCAAAACTGTTCTGCAACCCAATATGAGGGTTTTGCAGCTACCGTCGCAGAAATGTGTCAGCATCGGGTTCGGCAGCGGCTACAAGGCAAGCTCAGGCTGTCGTACCCTTAAGCGCTTCGACTCAATCGACCCGTGGGACTCTTCTGCCAGCAATCCGATGTCGAGGCTCGCAAGCAGGCTCGCAGTTATTGGTCTCTTGGAATCCCAGAAAACAAACGACTTGAAGAACCCTCTAGCTGTTTCCGAGTTCAACAATCCCTTCAAATATTCCGCCTCGTCCTTGCTTTCGCAAGGTAGAAAGTAGCAGGTATCGTCAAGCACTACCGGACTGTCCTTCACGGGGGCTACGATCCGAAATTCGAGGTGTTTGTAGAACCCCGAGATCGCGACCTTCCACGGAGCGAAACTGTAATCTCCCACGCCAAAGACGGAATAGCGAGGCCGATTGCGGTAGATCGTGCTTGATCGAGCGTCGAGCGCGTCAGAATGTGACTCAAGGTAGCGCCAGGTAAGGGGTGCTCTACGAGCGATTTGAGCAGTGTCTTCGCCGATGGCGGTTTGCGTTACGAGCATGTAACGGGACGGCGCGCTTCCTTTCGAGAGTTCGGAGCTCTTGAGCATGGGGAAGAGAAACGTTTGCTCCAGCTTCACAATCTCACCGAGCCCGTTCAAGTACGAGCCAGACGCCGCTCCCGGGCTCAACTCCATGACACGCGAACAATCGTGCTTGATCCCGGAGCGCCATTTGAAAGGAGATTTCCCAGACAGGTGCCCATAGGTTCCCAGAGCATTCAAATCGGCGACCAGACGACCGTTACGCAAGCCAAGTGTCGTATCCGGGTCGGACGATTCGAGTGTGGGGAAAACATCACATTCCCTGGAACTGGCGCCCGGCCTCAAGACAGTAGTTAGAAGGCAGGCATCAACCGAAGCTCCGAAGTGTTCGAACGCGCTGATGCCATAGGTTGACGATTTCTCGATTTGGAGGTTGTTCTTCCAAGCATGGTGCAACACCTTTCTGGCCACCGCCGTCTTGCATAGCATCGATAACACTGCGGTACGACCCGAAAGACATTCCAAAAAGTGAGTCAACATCCATTCCGAGATATCGAAGTTGCTCTTTCCGGTGATAGCGTCGAGACCGTTCAAGCGCTGGAAATTCGATTTGGCTGGCAGATTCGTGCCGTTGATAGAGCCCAATGCGGAATTGGTCACCCAGGGCGGATTGCCTATTAGCAAGATTGGTTCGTCAAGCTCACGCAACATCCTCGGCCAATTCTCCGTGAAGAAATTCGCTTGGCGGACTTTCGCCCGTTTGACTTCGCTTCGAGCGGATTCAACGTGATTGGGATTAATGTCGAACCCGAGCAATAAACCGCAGTCCGGAAAGGCAGCTTCCGATGCCCGGAGAAAGGCGCCGGTGCCGCACGTGGGCTCGACGACCGCTGCAGGCGGTATTTTCAGCCGAACGAGAAGATCACATACCTGGTCGGCAAGCAATGCTGGCGTCTGAAAATCGCCAAGTTCCGTCTTTTCTCTGGCCTTTATCTTCATCCAGTCAAGCAATCCTCTGGATCCCTCCAATCTTTCCTGCCTCTTCGATTGCTCGCTTGTATTGTAGCCGCCATTGCAGCGCATTAGAAATCGTTAAATACCCTATTTGAGGAGGATTTCGCAGGAGTTCTTCGGCGAGTTCCAGTGCCGCCATGTCATCGATCGGCAGGTTGCGGTCGTTCATGAACGCCGTGAGATCTTCGACGTTGCCATCGCGCTCAATGATGTCCCGAATTCCTTGAGTGGTTTGATAGTCTGCTGTTCGCGATTCGTCAACATAAATGACATGCTGAATGTCCAGTCTTGCGGTTTGAGTCTCTTCGTTGTCTGACTTTGAATAGACAAATACAAGCAGGGAGTATCCGAGTCCGCAAACTTTCTGGCGTGCCGACTTAAAGGGCGATGAAGACTGCGGCTGCTTGATACTCGTTACCTTCATGTCCACGCTGAGATCGGGAAAGTCGATTCCCTTCGCTGAACTGCCAATCCCGCACACATATTTCTCGTTCAGAAGCCGTTTGAACTTGTGCTCCAGGTAGGTACCCACGGCCTTGCCATCGGTAACGCCATAAAGAGTAGCTTCGTCGTGCATAGACTCTGAGGCAGCGAATTCTGTCGCCTCGGACAAGAGGGTGTCGGTACTGAGATTGGGCTTCATGTTGTTGTCGATTTCATTCGAGAATTGCCACTATTTTCAAGAGAACGTTACCAGACGGCGGGAGCCACGTGAACAAAAGGCGCGTCTATCGCCCGTATTGCCAGGAAGGCTCGCGGTTACGGCCTCGGCGGCCCAGGCGACATGGGAGCGCAACTATGCGACAACCGCTACGCACCAAGCCGCAGACACCGAACGTGGCTTGGTCAACGGACTCCGTCAGTGATCAAACCGTCGAAGGACAGCGCTCTCGAGCGCTTACAGTGGTGGATGTCTTCACGCGGGAATGTCTGGCCATCGAGCCGGGCAAAAGCTTACGAAGCACCGATAAGGATACAGTGAAGCAGGAACGAGACGACTCCGAGTGACTTGCCAATAGATTCAGGATTTGGATTCGAGGCGGTCGAGCATGGTTTGGTGGGCGGCGTAGGCAGCGTCCATGCGGCGGCGGGCTTCGCCGGCTGAGGGGAAGCCGGCTTCGAGGCCGGCCAGCATGATCACCGCTTCCATTTCCTCGCGCGCAATGCCGTGGTGGATGCCGGCGCGCACGAAATAGCCCACGTCGTGGCGAGCTGCGGTGACGATCCCGATGGCGCACAGGATCATGGTCTTGAGATCGACCACCTCCTGGTCCCAGACCTCCGGGGCGATACGCGTCATCAACTGCCGGTTGAAGTCATTCTGTTCGAGCTGTTCGCACAACTCGGCGCCGTAATCGGGGCCGAAGATGCGCAGGAACATGGCGCGCCCGCGCTCAAGTTCGGCCTCGGTAAACGGTTTGTATAGCATCACTGTAAAACCTCGTGTGCAGCCTGACCCTTATGAACCGACCGTACAAGAGTATAATGTACAGAATAAATGGCCATTCCCAGAAACGGGAAGAAAACCATGAAAGAGATTACTGCGACCGCGTTCAAGACCGAGTGCCTTCGGGTGATCCGGCAGGTAGGCAAGGACCGTGAGCCGGTTACCATCACCCGGCGCGGCCGTCCCGTAGCGGTGCTGTCAGCATTGCCCGATTCGGGCAAGTCAACTTCGATCATAGGCGCAATGAAAGGGTCAGTCCTGTGCTACGACGCGCCGTTCGAACCGACGGCCGACCCGGCCGACTGGGCCGTCGTCTCTTGATCGTCCTTGATACCCATGCGCTGGTATGGGCCGTCAACGGTGACGCGAGACTTGGCAGGAATACGCGGGAACTCATAAGCGAAACTTCGCGCACAGGACGCGTCGCGATTTCGGCGATCACACCTTGGGAGATTGCTCTGTTGGTGGGAAAAGGCCGGCTCGGGCTTGCTAATGAAACGCACACCTGGACCGAAGCGGCGCTGGCCCTGCCCGGTATCTACCTGGCGCCCATCGAACCGGCGATCGCTATCGACAGCGTGCGCCTTCCCGGCGAATTCCATGCCGACCCGGCGGATCGCCTAATTATCGCGACAGCCCGATATCACAACGCACCGCTGGTTACGGCGGACCACGCCATTCTCGCGTATGCGGCAAGCGGACCGGTTGAAGCGCTGGACGCGACCGCATAGCGGATGTGACGGGAGTCACTGAACGCGGATCAGGTCGCGTTCTAGGTTGTAGAGGCGTTCGGGGGCGTGACACGAGTTCAGGTCGTCTGATCAGTTAATAAACTCGCCACGGTCTGAATCCGAATGCCGTGCGCGTCGGCGGTCCGGTTCATGAATCGGCCAAAGTCCCGGATGTCACCGACCAGCCAATGCGACCTTGGTCAGACCCCAGCGGGCGCGGCGGGTTTAGCCAGGTAATCCTCCTGTTTGCCGGTGTCGCCTGGCTGAATCACGAAGTCGCAGCGGTCGCGGTAGAGCGGCGCGCGGTTCAAAACGTAGTCCTCGCCACCATCAAGGCGGATCTCATCCCAGTGCGTCATAAGCCAGTACTTGTACCCGCCGATAAACAGGTAGGTGTTGCGCATCGTGAAAAACTGGCACTCGACGTCCTCGCCGGCGCGAAAGCGCGCGCAAACGAGATCAAACAGCTCATGCTGATTGTCCTTTCGCTTCAGAACGTACTCGTGCGGCCATGTCTTCCGGTAGGTGACCGCCTCCCGCCAAGGCGCGCGTCCGATCAGCTCAGTGATTTTGAGATTTTCCATAACACTCCACCCTGTCTATCTCACCAATGAGGAAGTGTTGTTCTGCAACTCAACTTCGTCGATTGCGGGGATTGCCTTCCCGGCGATGCCGAGCAGGCCTTTGACGTAGTAGTCGCTGATTTTTCCGCCGCCTTTGGTGAGTTCCTCGACGAGTTCGGGGACGATGGCGGTCCAGTCCGGGTGACGTGTTTCCGTCCACTGTAACCAATGATTCGAGGACTTCGGGGACGAGAGGCCATGCCGCTCCAGCGCGTGCTCAATTTCTTCGCGGCGTTTCTGTTCCGTTTCGGTCATGTGGTGCTTCTGCTTTGGGCTACGCACGCCCCAATACCAGAACGTCGGGCCTCCGATGCCGCATTGGAGCATCACCGCGGTTCGCCCATCCGATTTAGGGTCCGATACGTCTTCGTACCGCGTCCATCCCTTCCGGTAAACGCGAAGGTAGCTTGCATATCTTTTGTCCTCGCCGTAATGGCACCAAATATCCAGATCGTCGGCCTTCGCAGGGAACGTATTCCGAACCTTTTTCTCGACCCTTTCCCTCAGGTGCTCCAGGAACCGCCGGCACACATCATGCTTGACGGCCGGCCACGCTCGCGCCACAGCGAATGCGGCAGGCAGATGTTTCGGATTCTTCTCAAGGTATTCGCGGATGTAAGCCGCTTCGGTGTCGGTCATGGTCAACCCTCCGAATTGTTGCCGGCAGTAGAGCTGCCCCTCTCGCAGAAACCAGCGCAGCCGCTCCGCATCGCAAAGCGCGTGGCAGCTTCCGAACCAATCCGCCAGCGAGGGGCCGTCAGCGGCTGGCGCATCGGCATCGGCGGTCGGGGCATCGTCGCCACTCGAGGCATCCTGCGCCGGCGCTTCACCGCCCAAGTCAGAAGGATCGCCGGAATCAGGCGGGGCATCGTCGTGACAATAGGGCAGCACAAAGAAGTGATTCTTCCACCGCTCGCGATCCTTCGGCGGAAGGCTGGACTTGTCTGGCATCCGGTAACGGGGCGGAAGATAAACCAACAGGAAGCGCCCGTCATAAGACTTGTTGAGGAACTCAAGATAGTCACGGCATTGCATGGGCTGGTCGTCGGCGTAGGGCTTGTTCTCGAACGCGAGGCAGAAGGGTCCGTCCTCGGTCGGAATGTCCACCGTGATGTCGATACGCCTGCCTTCCGGGGTCTCGCGCTCCGTGAGGACCCGGAATTTGGCGGCGGCGGTGGAGTCGAGATGGACGAAATGCCCCTTCCAGGCCGCCGCTTTGTTCCGCCCGCCTGCAGTCGTACGGCGGGACCGGGCTGGATCAGGCGCCTCGGGAAGCAGCTCAAGCATCGCTTCAAGAAAGCTTGTGCCCTGGCCGTGCTCGGCTGCCGGATCGAGAAAGTCGGCGATGATCTGCGACAAGCCGAGTTCGTCGTCGCGCAGATAACGGAACACTTTGAAGCGGCGCGCAAGATGACGATCCAACTCACGCTCTACGGTGCGGGCGGCGCGCAGATGCGGCGTCAATTCCCGCAGGAGGCGGACATTCTCGCGCTGACGGCGCCGTCGGACGTCCTCAACGTTGCTTATAAGGTGAACAAAATCCTCGCCGTGGGCCAATCGATCTTCGTCCACGGGAGACAAGTGTTAAACGCGGATCAGGTCGCGTTCGAGGTTGTAGAGACGTTCGGAGCCGTTGGCGGTGATGCGCACGGACTCTTCGAAGAACATCCCGCCCCAGCCGATTTCGTGCAGCTCCATGTCGATGTTCAGCACCATGTTCTCCTCGATCATAAAGTCGCCGAGGTTGCCGCCGGCGATGAACGGCACCTCGATATGGTCCAGGCCGATTCCGTGCGTGAAGGCCAGCTCGAAACTCGGCAAGCCGGCGGAACGGACCGCCTGTATGACCCGATTGCGCAATTCGCCGGTCTGTATGCCCGGGCGCAGGTTGGAATAGGCCTCGTCGATGCCCGCCATGTACGCCTTCCAGTAACGCTCCAGTTTCGGTGAAGCGTCGCCCAGGACCGCGGTGCGCTGCGCGTCGCCCATGTAGCGGCGCCACTTCATCATGCTGTCGAAGCACACCTGGTCGCCGGGACGGATCACGTAATCGCGCTCGGGACGGCCGGCGCCCGCGCTCATGGGCCCGGCGCCGTTGAAGGTGGCGAAGGGGCGCGCGCCCTGCTCCACCACGCGCACCTCGTAGGCCGTATAGACCTCGTTCCAGGTGGCGCCATCGCTGATCGCCGCCAGAGCGGCGCGCAGCGCCGCCTCGTTCTTGACCGCCGCCTCCTTGAGAATGGCGATCTCGTCGGCGGACTTGACCATTCGTATCTCGATCAACAGATTGCCGGCATCGACTATTTCCGCGCTTTCCACGGTATCGCCCAGCAGCCCGGCGAAGCGCGTGTCGTCAAAACCGAGCCTGCCCCTGTCCAAGCCGGTCTCGCTGAGCATGGCGCAGACGGCGCCGTTGATTCCCGCGTACGGCTCGTCCTCGAGCTCCGCGACCATTCGGCGAATGGCCAGGTCCTCTCCCTTTAGCTCCGTATCCTCGGCGAAGGTGTGCACTTTCAGCACGCCGCCGTACACGCCGAAGTAGTACAAACGCTTGTCCGGCATCCAGGTGGGGCGCTGGACAAGGACGGCCGCCTCGATTTCGGTCGCCACCAAACAGGGCGGGATGTCCGGGTCGCGCGGCAGGATGGCGCAGGCCACCCAGGGCACGTCATACAAGAAATCAGTGTCGAAATCGCTCAAGTACAGGACGTTGTTGGGCGTGACCGCGATCAGGGCGTCCAGCCCATCGCGCTCCATCAGCTCCATCGCCCGCTCGCGATTCAACAACATGCCGAATTCCCCGGATCAGCGGAAGGAGGCGCTGGCGAAGTACTTGTTGACGCGCTCTTCCCAGTCGTCCACCTTGCCGAATATGCCGGTGTAGTAGTCCGCCAGGTAGATCAGCCAGAACGCGCCGCTGATGCTGCAAACCGGGCCGTGGCGCACGCCGGGCGGGCGGCCGATGTAATGGTCCCGGGTCAGGACCAGGTCTTCCTTCACGTCCTCGCGCTTGTGGTCGAAGGTGTAGCCGATGTAGCAGTCCCCGGCGATCAGGTACAGACATTCGTTGTGGGGGTGGTGTTCCGTTCCCGGGTCCACGAACCCGGGCGCCAGCGCGGTCAGCGCGATGACTTCCTTCGTGCCGTCGTCCTTGCGCAGGCCCTTGGTGAGCACGCCCGGTGGCCGCGCCTCCTGTCCGGTGTCGGGGTCTTTCCAGGTGGAGCGCTTGACGATGTCCGCCATCGGATCGACCCAGGGCAGGTGCCAGGTATTGGTGCGCCCGATATGCCGATCCACATGCGCGTCCGCCAGCGAGTCGCCCGCCTCCTCGAAGGCCAGCGGCCGGCTGGTGAACAGCAAAAGCCTGCAGCCGCCGGCGGTCTGCAGCGGCCCCCAGGCCATGCCGGCCGGGAAATAGCCGTAACAGCCCTGCATCCAGTTCTCGCCGCCGATGTCCAGGGACCCTTCCAGCACGTAGAGGTCGATGTCGGCTTCGTTGCGGCCGCGCGGCAGGGACCAGCCCGCGGGCAGCTCCATGACCAGGTGTTCGCCGCCGGTCCTGCTCTCGGTGCTCAGGTTGCGGGCCACGGCGCCCGGCGCGTACCCGGAGTTGAGCGCCTGCGGCTGCACCTTGCTTACATCAAGGCAGTCTTCTCTTCGCATCGGCATGGCGTTCTCCTTTAGTCCTTGTTCAGCCCCGCCAGCCAGTCCACCACGGCCTCGCAGCATTCCCGGGGCTTGGTAATCATGCAGTAAGTCGAGCCGGCGCCGGCGATCTCGGCCTTGTCAACGTCCGGCTTGATCGCCAGAAACTCGCGCATCAGGGTGTCATGGCTGGCGGAGTCCATGCGCTCGTTTTCGTTGAGCGCGCTGTCGTCGCCCATCAGCAGCAGCGTGGGGCATTCGATATTGCGTATGTCGGCGGTGAGGTCCACGTTGGTATAGGCGTCAAGCACGGACTTCAGGGTGGCCATGTTCACGTTCGCGGCGTACTGCTTCTTCGCCCAGCGTTCGTACTTGATGCCCTCTTCGGAATACAGAACGTCCGGCGGCAGCACGACGCCGGCGTACAGGCGCGAAAGCTGCTCGATGCCGAAAACCCTGCCCACCCACCAGGAGGCCTCGTAGATGTTGCGCCAGGTGTCGTCGACGCGGATGAACGGGTAGGCGATCAGCGAATGCATGCGCTCGGGGTACTTGGCCGCGAAGCGCAGACCGATCGACGAACCCGTGGAAGTGCACCAAAGGGCGGTGCGTTCTATCCCGGCCGCGTCCAGGACCGCGGCCAGGTCGTCCACCCAGCGCTCGACCGAGTACCGCTCCGTCTGGGTCCAGTCGGACTGGCCCACGCCGCGGTAGTGCCATTGCAGGATGCGGTGATGCGGGGTGAGGTACGGCTCGCAGAACTCGAACTGCTTGTCCACCAGCGCAAAGCCGCCGATCAGCGTAAGCGGCAACTCGCCTTCGCCGCGAACCTCGTACCAGAGATTGGCGCCGTCCACGCGTACCTTCGCCATTCCGTCCTCCCTATTGCGGAGAGATCGCGGCGTCGTACTGATGCACGATCCGCACCCCGTCCAGCATGAACCCCATCGGCATCCAGTATGCGCCCAGCACTTCCTTCGGCGCCAGCGGCATCAGTTCCTCGTTGTCCGCCGGGCAGAACTCGAGACTGCCCTCGCCGGCCAGCGTCTCGCCCTGCTCAAGACCGCTCATCACCATCTGTGTAAGGTCGTGCACCAGCGGCTTGCCCAGGGGCGGCACATGGCAGTCGGGAACGTGGCGCATGCAGGTGAGCGGCAGGTTGCGCGTGTAGAACTCAAGCTCCGCCAGGTCGATTACGCGCTGCGGCGAGAACTCCATCCGCATGACGGCCTCGCCGTGGCGGCTTACGGTGCGCTTGAGCCGCGTGCCGATTCCGCCATCCTGGGTCATGCCGGGCAGCAGGGGGTGCAGCCCGCTGGTTTCGATTTCCGCCTGCTTTGAACAGGCGCCCAGAAACCAGCTCAGCAGCACCAGCCAGTCGCGGTTGCACCACTGGAAGGTGGAAAACATGGTGCGCTCGCCGTGCAGCCTGCACGGCAAGCCGATCACGGCAACGTCGTAATGACTGCGCGCGGCCGGCCAGTCCTCGGGCGCCACGCCCTCGGGGTAACACTTCAGATGCGGGCTCCACACATAGGCTTCATCGGGCGGGTCGGAAGGAGTAAGCGGCTCCGGCAGGTAGGCCGCGATCGCATCGGGACCGGCCCGGAAATGGAACAGCAGCAGGTTGCCGGCAAAACGCCACGGCAGCGGCTCCAGCATGGAGGCCTCGCCGTTCGGTGTGAAAGGGCGCGTATATCCGGCCATGGCTAGTTTCGCCTCACGAGCTCCAGTTGCCCCAGATTTGCGGTTGCGGGTCCGGCGCCGGCTGCGCCAGGTATTCGCGGCATCGCGGTGCGGTCCAGTCCGGCTGGGTAAACCGGAAGTCGATTTCCTTCTCGCCGCGGCAAAACCAGACGCAGCCGCCGCGCGTGGCCTGCGGTCCGTGCGGTTTCTCGCCCGGACGGAAGATATACGACCCCGAAGTGATCATTCCGGTCTCACCCATCAGGTAATCGCCCTCCAACAGCACCAGTTCCTCCCAGGTTTCGTGCGCTTCCAGCCGCGGATCGCTCCATCCGGGCTGCTGATACGTCATCAGCGTGTAGGCGCCGCTTACCGGATCGCTGCGCAGCCTGCGTACCTTCAGGCCGGACCCCGCCTCCTCGCTCGTTCGGCCGGGAAAATCGGGCACAGGCTGCCATGCCTGCGCGTTGACGTTCAGCGGCCCGACCATTCTTCCTTCCTCACAAGCCGCCGCCGGATGGGAATCCCGGGACAGACCCGAACGGCCTTCGCTCATCCAAAGCGCGGTAAAGCCGCTGCGGGAACCGGCGCCGTCCAGGGACAGCCCCCGAGGCAGAAACGCATAACTGCCGCGCGCAAACGCGCATTCGCCGAGGCGCAGATCGCCTTCCAGCAGGAGTATTTCGAGGTCTCTCTCCAAAGCACCGCCGTCGTGAGAGCACCACCAGGGCTCGGCCTGCACCAGCAGCGTACTGGCCCCCGAGTCGCCAGGCTGGGCGCTCAGGACAGCCGCCCGCAGACCATGCCCGATGCCAGGCGCCGCGGACGGCGTCATCGCCACGCCGTCCAAGCGCAGAAACTCAACTCGCGGACGCGACATCGATGCTGGATCCGGTGAACAGTCGGTCAGGCCGCGCCGGAACGGGCTTCGTGCTCCGCATAAACGCGCGTGAGGATGTCGATGGCCATCTCGGCGGCCGGAAAGCCGAACTCCAGGCCCGCCAGCAACAGAATTTCCTCTACTTCTTCGCGGGGAATGCCGTGATGGGCCGCCATCTTCATGAAAAATTCCACTTCCTGCTTGTGGGTGGCGGTGAACATCGCGATGCTGCACAGAATCTTGGTGCGAAGATCCACCCGGTCCATTTCCCAGATCGGCACCATGACTTCGCGCAGCTTCGCGTGGAAGGCGGGCGGGCGGGACGTGACGATCCACTGATAGATTTCCTCGCCCTGTTCATCGCCCCAGAGCTTGTGCGTAATCGCCCGAAAGCGGCTTTCCATGTCCTTGCTCATGGTCTGACCCCGATCGTGGCCCACCAGGGATAGGCGCCGAAAAAGTACTCGCCGCCGAATCCCCAGCCGGTCAGCTCGTTGGGCAGCGGCACGTCGCGGACCTGGCCGAAACCGCCTTCCTCAAACATTCGCACGCGGTCCTCGGCAAGGAATCCCGGCAGGAAGGGATCCTCCATGCGCCGCCCGGTGGAATCCAGCAGAAACGCCGATAGCGGACTGAAGTCCTCCTGCAGCACCTTGAACGGCGGCGACTCCATGATCGCGAATATCCCGCCGGGACGCAGCAGCCGGTGGGCCTCGCGAACGACGGCCGCGCGCACCTTGCCGGGCAGTTCGTGAAACAGCCACACGGCGCTGACCACGTCGAAACTTGCGTCCGGATAGCCGGTATCTTCTGCCAGCCGTTGAGTGAAATGGACCCTGTGCCCGCGCGATTCGGCCAGCTTGTGGCCGTACTTGAGCATGGATGCCGCGTAATCCAATCCCACGACCTCGGCATCGGGATACAACTCGCAGTACGGGAAGGTGCTTTTACCGACGCCGCAACCCAGGTCCAGGATGCGCCGGTAATCGCCCTTGGGCACGGCGCGCGCCAGGTTCCAGCCCATCTCGTCGCCGTCGTCGCGGCCCACCAGGAAGGGGCTGATCATCCAGTGATACAGGATGCCGGCGAACTCGGCGTGGTAGTTGCCCGGCTGGGTGTGGATTTCGATCTTGCGGTAGTAGCGGGGCGTTTCCAGTTCCGGATCCAGCTCCAGGCTTCCCAATGCGCCGGGCAGGTTGCAGTCGTCCAGCCAGGTCCGCACCTCGTCGCCCTGGCGTTCGAGTATGTCCAGGATGGCGCGAAACATCTGCGCATGATTGTGGCGCTCGAAGAACGCGCCGAATCGATAGGCCGGACCCTGTTCCATCATCGCGCCCAATTCCCGAATATCGGACGGATCGCTGAGCCTGGCTTCGTTGTCCTTGTAGTGGGTGCCCATGGCGGGGCCGAAACCGGTCGAATTGAAGGCCATCAGGCCTCCTACGAAATCGAGCCGCGCCTGCTCCGCACGGCTGCGCTGAATGTCCAGAATGGCTTTCATTGAGGCTCCCAGGCGAGTTGGACTATATTATAGAAAGGCGTGTTCTACACGCTAGGTCAATCGGTGCATTGGGGCTGCGCCGTTTTTTTGGCAAGGACGTCAGCATTGGGAGACAAAATGAACCTGATTCGCTCTACCACCTGCGCCGCGATTGCGCCGTTTCTGCTCATTCCGCTTACCAGCTTCGTCTTGCCGACAGCCTCGGCCCAGGTGGCCGCGCTGGAAGAAATCGTCGTGACCGCGCGAAAACGCGAGGAAAGCATCCAGGACGTGCCGCTTTCCATCACGGCGTTTACCGGGGAGGAACTGGAACGCGGCGGTTATGTGGACCTGGAGGACATTTCCTTCCAGACGGCCGGCATGCAGTTCAACAACGAGCTGGCCGGAACACGGCCGGGACGGCTGTTCAGCAACATCCGCTTCCGCGGCGTTGAAGGCAGCGAGTACTCCACGCTGCAGACCGCATCGCTGTTCGTCGACGGCGTATTCGCGCTGCAAGGCGCGCAGACACTGGCGCTGAGCGACCTGGAGCGAGTGGAGGTCATCAAGGGTCCGCAATCGGCGGCATTCGGCCGTAACTCTTTCGCCGGCGCCATCAACTACATTACCCGCGCGCCGGACATGGAGGAATTCTCGGCCAGGATCAAGGCCGACGCCGGGCAATACGACCAGCATGAACTGGACGTGAGCGCGGACATTCCCATTGCTCCCGGGGTTCTCGCCCTGCGTGTCGGAGGGCGCTACTTCAACAAGGGCGCCATGTACCGCAACGCATCCGGTGTCGGCGTAGGTGAACAGCGCTCCGAATCAGCATTCGCGACCCTGTTCGTGCAGGCCGCCGACAACGTCAGCATCAAGCTGCGTTACTACCAGCAGGACGACAGCGACGGTCCGGCCGGCGTGACCTTCTACAAGGCGCGGCTGGACGACAGCTGCACGGGCAAGTCCTTCCCGGGGCTGACGACCGAGGGCGAGCCCACCACGCTGATGCCCAGGGAATACCTCTGCGGCGCCATCCCGGGTCCCGGCGGACAGATCGGCTTCCCCAACCCCAGCGTTTCGCTGACGCCATCCAGTTTCCCCGCCGGATTCGAGAACTTCATCCGGGACTCGCTGATCGACGCGCCCTCGCAGGTCGAAGGCGTGCCCTACATCGACCACTTCGGCATCGAGCGCGAGATTACGCGCATCAGCCTGGTGCTGGACTACGAGTTCGCCAACGGCATGGCGCTGGTCGCGACCGGCGCCTACAACGAAAACGCCGCCGCCAACCTGCGCGACTGGGACATGACGCCCGACGAAGGCTGGTACGTGTCCAATCCACAGGCCGGCGAGGACGAGAGCATTGATATACGCCTTTCCTCGGCGCCGGATGCGAAATTGCGCTGGCTGGGCGGATTCAACTACTACACGCAGGAATTCCTGACCAGTTCCAACGGCGGCGTGTTCGTGGTGGCCTGCGGCAACCTGGCGGCATTCGGCTCGCCCGCGCAGTGCGCCAATCCGGCCCGCATACCGGTGGACGTGGACGGCGGCGACTTCGTGGACGTGCAGGCCTTCTACGGTTCGCTTTCCTACGACATCACCGAGCGGTTTACCGTGGACCTGGAAGCGCGCTGGCAGGACGACACGCGCAGCGACGGCATCGGCGATTTCGAGATCAACTTCAAGGATTTCCTGCCCCGTATTTCGCTCAGATATCGCTTTACCGAGGACATTACGGCCTACATAACGACGTCACGCGGCATTCTTCCCGGCGTCATCAATTCCAATATCATCAACTGCGATCCCAGCACTTACACATCGTCCTTCATCGATCCGCGCACCGGTCAGCCCAGCACTTCGTCAATTTGCCAGCAATACGTCGATGCGCTGGGCGCCGACGCCGTGGACGTGACACCGGTGCAGGAACTGGACGCCTATGAGATCGGCGTCAAGTCCACCTGGATGGACGGACGGCTGGTCGCCAACGTGGCGGCCTACTGGCAGGAGTGGGGGAACGCGCCCTTCCCGACCTTCGTGACCATCTACCGCGACGACGACGGCGACGGGGTCCCCAATGGAAGCCCCAACTTCTTCCCGATCAGCACACCGGGCAGTTCGGAGTACTCCGGCGTGGAACTGGAATTGGATTTCCTGGTCACCGAAGACTGGGACCTGAGCTTCAACTGGTCATTCAACGACAACGAGTTCACCGACTTCCTCGTCCCCCTGGCGTCCGCGGAATACGCGCTGGGCACCCGCAACGTCAAGGGGCACCGCTCCAGCCGCTTCCCCAAGTGGTCCGGCAATGTCTCCTCCACCTACGGCGGAACCTTCGACAATAACTGGGACTGGTCGCTTCGCGGCGATCTCACCTACATGGGCGAGACTTTCCCCGGCCTGACCAACCTGGCTACGCTCAAGAGCTATTCGCTGCTGAATGTCCGGTTTGCGATGGAAAGGGAAAACCTGAGGCTGGAGGCCTATGTGAAGAACGCCCTCGACGAGGACTACTGGCGATCGGGTCAGGAATACACCGACTTCTCGCGCGTGCTCAGCGTCGGCTTCAACTTCAACCGGCTTGGGCTGACCCTGGTGCCGCAGGACAAGCGGACCTTCGGCGTGCGCGCCGTCTTCGAGTTCTAGCGGGCCGGAGGAAGTCCGGCTCCCGGGTGCACGTTGATGAAGACCCGCATTCTGCCGCTGGTGGAGGCCACGCCTGAGTCCGTGGCCTCCTGCGGGCAGCTTCTTGGGCGGCATGCCGCCGCCGAACCGCTGCCCATCAGGTTCTACGAGGGCTCGGTACAGACCTACCGCCCTGTGGATTTTCGTTCCGACGACGATACCGAGCTGAGTCTGGCGCATGTCCGTCGGCGTCCTTACGAAGTGCGGTGGATCGAGCGGCATTTCAAACACACGCAAACCTTCATTCCGCTGGGCGGAGCGCCCTTCATCGCGGTGCTGGCGCCGCCCACCGACGGGGACCTGCCGGACCTGGACAAGGTGCGGGCGTATCGCTTCGACGGCTCCGCCGGCTTCACCATGAAGCTGGGCACCTGGCACGAGTTTCCGTTCGCCGTGGAAGACGAGGCGGACATCATTGTTGTCCTGAGGAGGGAGGCCACGCAGAGCCTGCTGGACACCGATCCCGACACGGGTGAGGTCCGTGGCCCCGACATCCAGAAGCAGGACCTGGTCAAGCAGCACGGCGTACAACTGAAATTCGACGCCTAGTGCACCCGTTTCGCACGACAGCACCAGCGGGTGCGTTATGCGAAGGAGTCGTTTGTTCGTCCCGCCTTTCGGGAGAGCGTTGGAGCCCAAGCCAATGACCAAAGAGCACATAGAAAACCTCGCGGCGCTCAAGATGCCGCCGACTCCCTGGAACCCTCCAGGACTTGCGCCCGGCGCGCATTTGCGCCCGCTTGCCCGCGACCCCGCCAGTGGCGGCTTTACCGGCCTGGTGGACCTGCCGGCCGGCTTTGACAGCGAATCAGGCTTGAGTTGCGCCGTCGAGATGCGACTCTTCGTCATCGACGGGGAGCTGCAGTTGGGCGAACGCCGCCTCGGACCCGGGGGTTTCTGCTACCACCCGGCAGGTTCCGGGCAAGGCCGCTGGCGTTCCCCCGAGGGCGCGCGCGCATTCGTCGTTTTCCTGGAGAGTCCCGAATTTCATGCCGATCAAGGCTCCCCAGCGCCCGGTGCGATCGCGGCGCTGGACTCGTTCGCCATGGACTGGCACAACCCGTTGGACGCGAGCGACCCGTCCCAGGATTTTCGGCCCGGAATTTTCGTCAAGGTCCTGCACGTGGACCCGGAAACCAGGGCGAGCACGCACCTGGCCGGCCTGATGCCCGGCTGGTACGCAGAAGGCATGGAAACCCACCCCGTCTACGAGGAAAACTACTGCCTGCAGGGCGATGTGCTGATCGGCGAAGTCGGCGAAGAAGCGGGCTACACCATGGTCACGGGAAGCTACATGTGCCGTCCCGCCGGGGTCATCCACGGTCCGCTGGCCAGCAAGAACGGCAACGTCAACCTGTGCTTCACGCACGGCCTGCTCGGCATCGACTACAGCGAAAACCCGCGCTCCATGGACCTCATCCGCAACCACTTCCGCAACCACCCCTGGGCCTGACCACTTTTTCCGCAAGCAGCACAGCGTGGTGCGCTGCTTATATACGTGATTATGGGAACCATCGACATCGAATACGCGGTTAACCAGGAGCGGCTTCAAGCCCTACTTGAATCCGTGGACCGACCGGGCGGGTTCTGTGTCCAGGGCCGCACCCATATTCCCATGCCCGCGGTGGAGGTGGAAGGCCTCGGCATGCTCTCGTTTCCGGTTCCCGAGTCCCAGATTCGCGATCTGGCGAAGATGGCGGAACGCGCGCCCTACGGCAAAGGAGAGGATACCCGGGTGGACACCTCGGTGCGCGATTGCCGGCAGATTGGCGCAGAGAAAATTCGCCTGGGCGGAGGCGCATGGCCGGACACTCTGTCAAGCATTATGGACAAAGTGTCCGTGGGCCTCGGCTGCCCCAGCGGGCGGTTCGATGCGCAACTCTACAAGTTGCTGATATACGAAACCGGCGGTTTCTTCGCCGAACATCGTGACACGGAAAAATCCGACGGGATGGTTGCAACGCTCTCAATCACGCTTCCGTCCTCCGGCGCCGGCGGTGAGCTCATAGTGCGCCATCGCGAAGAAGAGGTTCGCATTGATATGAACGCCAGCGAGCCCTCGGAACTGGCGTTCGCCGCCTTCTATGCGGATTGCGCGCACGAAACCCGACCGATACGCGAAGGTTGCAGGCTGTCGCTGGTGTTTAACCTGGTTCTGCGTCCCGGCGATACCGAGACGCCCCGCGCAGCGCCCGACTATTCGCGTCAGGTCAGGAAAATTACCGAAGAACTCATTACCTGGCGGGATTCCGGCCACGGGCCTGACAAGCTGGTCTGGGTGATGGAACACAACTACAGCAATGCCGGGCTATCGTTCGACGCATTGAAGAATGCCGACGCAGCCGTGTCGGGCGTGCTGAAGCCGGCGGCGGAAGCAGCAGAATGCCAGTTCTACGCGGCGATCCTCCATGTCGAGGAGGAAGGCACGGTGCTTTACACGGACGGCGAGTATTTCGACGACTGGGGCTGGCGCGGCGACGCTATCGACGACATGGAGATGGACGAGGTACTGGAAGGGCGCTATTGGCTGGACGGCTGGACAGAGGTGGACGGACGGCGGACGGCCCTGGGCGAGATGTCGCTGAGAGACGGGGAAACCCTGCCTGCCGGCGTGCTCGGCGAAGCGCTGCCCGATCGCCAGCGGGTCAATGAAGCCAGCGGCAACGAGGGCGTAACACTGGAACGGGCCTATCGGCTTGCCGCTTTCGTAGTCTGGCCCCGGCGCGATACCGTCAGCCTCCTGGCCGGTGAAGGTATCGACGGCGCCGTGGCCTGGGTGGAGCGGGAAATCGGCAAGGACGAGGCCGCTGCCCATGATTTGATGGCTGGTCTGATGGATGTCTGGCCAGTGACCTCCGAATACTCGGATGGTCAGAGCCGTGATGATCGGGGGCGGGAGGCAATGTTGCGCCTGCTGGCGCGGCTGGGCGATGCGGTGCTGACCCTGCGCTTTCTGCGGGAAACTCTGCTTGAGCGCTACAACGGCAGCGAAAACCGGGTACTTCCGCAAGCGCTGGATGTGGCCGGGCCCGCCGAGGCGAAAGAGTTTCTGGGCGATCTTATCGAGTCGCGCTTTTCCCTGTGGCCGGACGCCATACTGGAACTTCTGTTGCGCGCCGGGGAATTGCCGGACTTTAGTTGGCGCAACACGCTGCGCGCCAGCGGCCTGGCCGTGCTTGCCGCATTGCCGGAGACCCTCATACGTTCAAAGTCCCCAAAGGAATCGCGTGAAGTAGTCTGGCGGCCACCCGCGCCACGGGAGAAAATTAGCGCGTCGGGGCTCCGCGATCTTTTCACGCTGGCCGGGCGTTGCGGGCTGGCGGAGGAAGCGGAGGCCGCCGCGGCAGCGATCGTGAATCACCCCGGGGCGATCACGCCGGAAAGAACTTTACCGAAGACTTTGAAGGCCCTGTCAAGGAAGCGGGAAGTGAGGGGCGGAACGGCTTACCTGACGTTGTGGCGCCATGCCGTGGACTCGCTGCTGGCCCGCAGCGCAACACCGCCGGAGGACCCGCGGGACTGGGCGGTTGGAGCCGAAGTTAGCTGTGACTGCAAACTCTGCGTGCGCCTGAAGGCTTTCTGCAAAGATCCGGACGCCCGAGTCGGACGCTTCCCCCTTCGCAAGGAATTGCGCAAACACCTGCATCGGCAGATTGATCGGCATCGGCTGGACATGTTTCATGTGACCGAGCGGCGCGGCAGACCCTTTACGCTGGTCTGCACCAAGAATCGGGCAAGCCATGAGCGGCGGCTCAAAGAGTACTCCAAGGATCTCGAATGGATGCGCTCATTGGTCGAAAAGGCGCCCGGCAAAGAAAAAACGGCTGCAGCTGCGCAAATGCGACGCCTGCGGGAAACGCTTGCCGCCGCCGGCGGCATATCAGGCTGACGAGTCGAGACCGGCGAACCGTCCGTTCTGGCTAAGGGACAGGCTTTGGTACCGATAGGGTTTTCGCAGCATTGGGGTTTGATTGCATCGCAATCATCATTAGAATTGCGACACCTGCAGGAACGGAGGAAATGCCCATGGCCAGCATCACCATCCGAAATCTCGACGACGACGTGAAGACGCGCCTGCGTGTCCGTGCTGCCGAACACCATCGGTCCATGGAGGAGGAAGCCCGCGTGATTCTTCGCGAAGCCGTCGGACACGACCCGAATCCCCAAAGCCTTTCGGAGATCGCACGCGCGCTTTTTGGGCCGGACAACGGCGTGGACCTGGAATTACCTCCGCGCGAACCCATGCGCGAGCCTCCATCGTTCGATTGAGCGCGCTGCGATGTCCGTACTCGTCGACACCAATGTCGTATCCGAGTTGATTCGCCAATCGCCCCATCCGGCGGTGGCCGCCTGGCCCGCCGCCCATGCGCTGGAAGAACTTTTCTTCTCTGCTGTGGGCGAAGCGGAATTACGCTACGGTGCGGCCATCCTGGCGGCGGGACGGCGACGGGAACGTTTGATCGCGGACATTGAACAATTGCTGCGCCAGGCGTTCGAAAACCGAATCCTTCCGTTCGACAGCGCCGCGGCTCGCGCTTATGCAGACATTGCCGCTGAGCGCTGTTCCGCCGGACGCACCATCGCTCCGGCCGACTGCCAGATCGCGGCAATTGCCCGCTCGCGTGGAATGGCGGTCGCCACACGCAATGTTCGTGATTTCGAAGAGGCAGGCATCGAAGTCGTCAATCCCTGGACGACCGGGTGACCGGCGCAACCGAAGCCTTTGCGCGCGTCAAGATTGATGCTCTGCTCAAGGATGCGGGCTGGAACCTGTCCGATGGCTCAAGCGTCCTGTTCGAGCACACGTTGCCCGACGGCACGCAGGCCGACTATGTGCTCTGCGACCGGCATGGGCGCCCAATGGCAGCGCTGGAGGCCAAGCGGGCGAGCACCGATCCGATAACGGCACAAGACCAGGGACGGCACTACGCTGAGCAGCTCGGCGTGCCGTTCGTATTTCTGTCGAACGGCGAGGAAGTGCGGTTTCTGGACCGGGAAACGGATGCCCACGCACGCAAGATCAAGGGATTCTATGCCCAAGATGACCTTGAACGCCGGATCGCCGCGTGCCGGATCCGCCGTGATCTGTCAACAGTCGCCATCGACCGCAAGATCGTCGACCGCGACTACCAACTCGACTGCATCGAGGCGCTGTCTGCAGAAGTCTCGAACGGGCGGCGCAAGCTGCTGGTCGAAATGGCTACGGGAACCGGCAAGACGCGCACGGCGGCGGCCTTCATCAAGCGCTTGTTCGAAGCGGGCACCATTACTCGCGTGCTGTTCCTCGTTGACCGTATCGCGCTGGCCCGGCAAGCTGAGGACTCTTTCACCGATCACCTCCGGGACTATCCCTGTCACGTTCTGCGGCCAGGCCGCGGCTTCGACCGCGCCAAGCGCATCACGATAGCGACGCTGCAAACCATGATCGCGGAGTACCGCGATCTGTCGCCAGGCTACTTCGACCTCATCATCACCGACGAATGCCACCGCTCGATCTACGGCAAGTGGAGCGGCGTGCTGCGGCACTTCGACGGCATCCAAGTCGGCCTGACGGCCACGCCCTGCACGTCGGACGCGGGCACGCTGCCCGATCCTGACGACGGATTGTTCGTTCGCGACACGCTTCGGTTCTTCGAGCTTGCCGAACCCACCTACCGCTACACCCTGCGCGCAGCTATTGAGCAAGGCCACCTCGTGCCCTACCGCATCTACAAGGCGATGACGGTGAAGACCGCTGCCGAGGACGGGTTCGAGGTCCGGCGCCAAGAGCTCGACTGGACCGCTATGGACAGGCGGATGCAGGCGGAGTTCAAGGAACTGTTCGCCGGCTCGGACACGATCACAGTGGATCCGAACGCCCTGGAACGCAAGTTCACCATCCCCGAGCGCAACCGCGCCCTGGTGCGGGAGTTCCGCGACACCCATGAGAAAGGATTCATGGGCCGGGACGGCGTACGGCGCTTGCCGACTTGGGGCAAGACCATCGTATTCGCGGTCACCAAGCGTCACGCTGAGACCCTGGCAGAGATGTTCGACGAGCACTTCGCGGACATGAAGCCTCACCCGGCCACGCGCTACGCAGACTTCGTGGTCAGCGATGTCGGCGGCGGTCCGGCCCCCGACGCGGCCGCCATCATCAAGCGCTTCAAGGATGAGGACTTCCCGAAGATTATCGTCAGTGTGAACATGCTGGACACCGGCTTTGATTGCCCGGAGGTAGTCAATCTTGTCATGGCGCGCTTTACCCGGAGCACCATTCTTTACCGGCAGATGCGCGGTCGGGGCACGCGCAAGGCGCCGCACATCCACAAGCGCGGATTCACGATCTTCGATTTCGTGGGCGTGACGGATTTCCACGGCGACGACGATGGCGACATCAAGGGCGGACCGGTCCGCGAAGTTGACCGGCCAAGTGGCCCTCCCGACCCCCGCATGCTGCTGACCCTGGACGTGGATGACCATATCGACCCGGCGAGCCGTGAGTGGCTGACCCTTGATGAGAACGGCAGAATCGTGCGCACACCCGAGCACGAGGCGCGCGCCGCCGAGGTCGGAATACGCTTCGAGGCATGGCGGGGAGAGCATGAAGAATTCAACGCAGAGCAGGCGCGTTGGGCCGGCTTGATCGGCAGCCGCGTAAAGGCGGACGCAATGAACATGGACGCGTTCGGCGAATGGAATTTCGACGAGCATCCCTTCACTACACTCGGCGGCTACACCCGGGCACGCCGCGTGTTCGGCGGCGAGGACTCCCTCGGCCGGCTGATTGCCGGGTTCAACGCCGTGGTATTCGGGCCATCGGGAACGACCGGCGAATCCGAGGACGGCCGCGCCGGACAAAGGTAACGGCATGCCCATGACGCCCGAGCTCCGCCGCGCAATTGACCGGATCCGCGACTATCTCTTCGGCGGCGGCTACCCGAACCCGGCCCACAACGCCGAGCAGCTCAGCTTCCTGATCTATTTCTACATGTACGAGTCGGCGGACGCGGCGCGGGTGCGCGCGGCGAGACGGCCTAGCGCTGCACCCTACGCCAGCGTTTTCGACGGTGAATGGACCCTGCGCGACCCGCGTAATGCGCGTGAACCTGGAGCAACAACGCTTCCGCGGAAACTCCTGCGCTGGTCGTCGTGGGCGGATGCACTCAACGGCGAGCGGCTGGTCAATTGGGTGCGCGAAGAAGTCTTTCCGTTCCATGCCGAACTCGCAGCCAAAGGCGTTACCGACTTCATGGACGGCGCCCGGCTGGTCATCGACGAGCCGACCGTGCTCACCCAGGTCGTCAGCCAGTTGAACGATCTGCATCTCGATCAAGTGGACGCAGACACCAAGGGCGACCTGTTCGAGCACGTGCTGCGCCAGATCCGGCAGGCGGGAGAACTCGGCCAGTTCCGCACCCCCCGCCATGTCATCCGCGCCCTGGTCCGTCTGGTCGACCCCCGGCTGGGCGAGACCATCTACGATCCGGCGGCGGGCACAGCCGGCTTCCTTGTCGGCGCGTGGGACCACATCCGGCTCGCCAATTCCTCGCCTGATGGCATCGAAGAGATCGAAGCTGACGGAAAGACGATCCAGAGAGGACTCGGCGATACGCTGAGCCGCGATGCGGTCAGGCAATTGCAGGAAGCGACCTTCTACGGCGCCGATGTGGACCCGCAGATGGTGCGCCTCGCGACCATGAACCTGACGCTGCGAGGGCTGGACCGGGTGCGCATCCTGCGCCGCGACGCGCTGACCCGCCCGCTCGACCGCGCCGCCAAGGCGGAACTCGGTCTACCCGTGCAAGGCTTCGACATCATCCTCGCCAATCCGCCGTTTTCGGGCCGGCTGGACAAGGACCGCATCGTCGAAGACGTGAAGATCGGACGCACGGCGCAAACCGAACTGCTGTTCCTGCAATACATGCTAAACCACCTTAAGGAGGGCGGGCGTTGCGGTGTTGTCGTGCCGGAAGGCGTGCTTTTCGGCTCTACCGGCGCGCACAGGGAACTGCGGCGCAAGCTGATCGAGAACAATACCGTCGAAGCCGTACTGTCCTTGCCGGGAGGCGTGTTCAACCCGTATTCAGGCGTCAAGACCTCGGTGCTGGTCTTCCGTAAAGGCGGCGCAACGGAGCGTGTGATGTTCCTGCATGCAGACAACGATGGCTTCAAACTCGACACCAACCACGACCAGCTCATCGACGAGGACGATCTGCCTGACCTGACAGCGGCGTTCCATGATCGGGATACGCAATGGTTCGCGTGGCTCGACCGTGACCTGGACATGGACTGGACGGAAAAATGGTGGTTTGCCGACGCCGATGCTATCCGCGCTGCCGACTTCAACCTCAGCGCCAATCGCCACCGCCCGCAGAACCGAGCGAAGGTTGAGCATCGCGATCCGCGGGAGATTCTGGAGAAGTTGCGGAGGATCGAGACGGAGGTTTTGAGGGAGATCAATGCGCTGGACGAGGCGGTGCGGGAGGTTGTCCCCGAATGAGTTCCTATCCTGTATTGCGGCTTGGCGATGTCGCAGATGTAGTTGCCGGGGATCCTGCACCCCAGGATTCCAAGGCTTTTGCTTCCGACGGTCCGCTATTCGTGCGGATGCAGGATGTCGGGCGCCATCACCGTCACCCGGCGCTTGCTGATTCCAAGGACCGCCTTAGCACCGAATGGGTGGAGCAAAGCCGCCTGCGGTTGTTTCCCAAAGACAGCATCCTGATACCCAAGAGCGGCGCTTCGGTAAATCTCAATCATCGGGCCAAGCTTGCCGCTGACGCCTATGTCGTCAGTCACCTTGCGATTGTCATTCCAGACCGAACGAGAATAGAGCCGGATTATCTCTATTGGTGGTCCGCAAACTACGATCCCCGTGCTCAAGCACAGGTTACCAGCCTGCCATCTCTCAAGTTGTCCACATTGAAATCCGCCTTGGTTCCCGTCCCGCCGCTCGACGAGCAACGGCGGATCGCCGGTATCCTGAACCGGACAGCGAAGATCGAGCGGCTGAAAAAGCGCGCGCAGGAACGGTTGCGGGAGTTTATTCCGGCGCTGTTCTTAAAGATGTTCGGCGACCCAATTAAGAACCCCAAGAATTGGACCTCTGAACCGCTAGGAAACCTGCTTAGGGAGGGACCGCAGAACGGTCTATATAAGCCGAAATCAGCATATGGATCAGGTATTCTTATCCTGCGTATCGACGGATTCTATGATGGCTGCACAACAGATCCTGCCGGTTGGCAACGATTGCGTATAGATGAGAAGACCGTGAAAAAATACGCTCTCGCAGAGGACGATATTGTCATCAATCGCGTGAACAGTCGCCCTTTCCTTGGAAAGTCTGCCATTATTCCTAAAATCGAAGAGTTCGCCGTCTTTGAGTCGAACATGATGCGCATGAGATTAGACTCAAATCGTATTCTTCCAAGATTTCTAATCTCCATGCTCCAAATTGAATCTGCCAAACGCAAACTTTGTGCGAATGCTAAGGATGCAATTAACCAATCCAGCATCAATCAAACGGACGTTTGCGGATTCTCGGTGCCGATTCCTCCGCTCGAACTACAACGCCGATACACGTTAGTGACCGAAATGGCGCGCTCCGCAGTCGATGTCACAGAGACTGGCTCTAGAACCGCCTCGGAGCTAAACGCGTCTCTCATATCCCGCCTCTTGGCAAATGACGCATGACCTGCAAGAGATAAGTGCATGCCCAGTTTTGAGCACAAGCAACTCATTCGACAGATAGCCACCTTAGATTCCCCGCCTCCCGATGGGGCGGAATTCACTGAATGGATAAAGGCCGGCGAGCATATTAGGTTTCTTCAAGAAAACGCCCACTCAAATGAACATGTGATTTACGGCTCGGGAGAATACAGCTTCATTCATGCTATGGCTGTCCCTGAGCGACTACTCGAGACCCCGGATAAGGACGATCTCCTAGCATGGAACTGCAATCCTTTTGGCTACGCCGCCAGCTACGCATCGGGCGGCGGCCGTGAAAGTATGTGGATCGAACGAGGTGGCGACCTCGTGGGCTCCAAGGTCCTGGAAAAGGGAACACAGCTTGTTTATGGACGGACTTTTGAGGGGTGGACAGATGATGGCAGCGACTACTTCGAATTATTGCAGGAGTATTCGCACCTTGAGGATATACACTGGAGGCGCGAGCGCGGCAGCTATTGCAGGTTTGACAATCATGGCGATTTGGACCATGCAGTCTCCATAACCGCGCGTAATGACGACAAAGTAAGTCTCGTATCTTTCCAGCGGGAGTCGCTTGAAGTCTACTTGGCTGCGTCCAACCAGGTACTTGTGCAACTCTTCGATTTCACGCTGCTCGATCGGTCACATTTCACCTCATGGGGAGATGAGCCAGAGCAACTGATCGTCGAGTCCAATAATCTCTTCTATCGGCAAAAAATCTCTGGCCCAGCCGCATACACCAGAGGTGTTCAAATCATCCGTCCCACTCGCAGCAAGGCCGATATCCTTTCTGCTAAGCAGGCTTCTTGGCGTGGAGATGACAAGAAAGAGTATGCAGAGTTCATTGCGCATGACTGGCGCAACAAACGAATCGCCAAGATTTCGACTGCGCCAAGTGCAACTACCAACTATTTTGTCGCGAAGGAGAACGAGCTTCCGTTTGAACTCTCCCCAGCTTTTTTTAGGCCAGAAGTACTACTGAAATACAAAACCGACCGCGACAAGTATCGAGTCACTGATCGTGGTATCTACTGCCGCGCAGCTTGGCACTTGCCTGGCCTTGACGTCAACGAAGCAGGGCAGGTTCATGCCTACATATGTGACCTGCGGAAACTGCCGTATTCCGAACAGCTTCACTGGCTGTCCTACAACCAAAAGCCCAAAGCGCAGATATCAAGAAGAGCAATTGAAAGTGATTTTCAGGGTCGGTGGACCTCTTTCATTGACCCTCTGAATGAAGTTCGACATAGGGTCAGAAAGTGGAACAACGCGGCACCGCCCTGGTGGCGTCCGCGTGATGAACAAACAATGGGGCGTGTTTGTGTGCCCTACACCTCAAGCCGCGACGAATGGGCTGAGGCCTTTCTGGATTTAACAAAATTGGTGCACGAAGGGTTTCGGGTGAAGCCGTTACGTAAGAAGTTAGCCGAACGGGACGTGCCATTCGATAAGGACGAAAGAAGTCTTGTGTTGCTGGAAAAGTTAATGAACTGCGTTGCGCACGAGTCTGACGAACCTATTCGACTTAATGGCTTGCGAATGGCCCAATTGATCCGCACAAAGAGCAAGGGTCATACTTCTGGAAGCGAGGCAGAAGAGCTTGCACGCTCGGCTTTGGAGAAAGAGGAAACGTTTGCCAACCATTTCCGTCACATTTGCCGTCACATTCACCGTGAAATGGTAATGATTGAGGAAAAGCTCAGTGTCGTGTAAAGCGTTTGGTTGCGAGACACACGACATGGAACAATCGATGGGCAACGGCAATCGAGCGACTGTCAGGTGCCTCAAGCGTGGGCTTTAGGATGACCCACGCTGGCATGAGCCAATAGTTCCTTGGAGGACATCATGAAAGTTAGGTTCAAGAATCCACCGATCAATGAAGTGGTCATTGGCGCCTACTTCGAGCCGCCGTTGACAGCGTTTCGAAGCGAGCATGTAGGCCTGTTGTGGTCGAGACTGCGGGAGGAGTTTCCCAAGGTTGAGCAAAGACCGCCGATCACCGGCACCAGTCAAGGCCAGGAATCGATCCTGACGATCGGCGACGAGTTCATGGTCATGCCCCGGTACTGGTTTGTGTCAGAGGATGAGGTAACACTTCTCCAGGTTCAGAAGGATGCCTTTCTACTCAACTGGAGGCGACGTGATTCCGAATACCCCCACTACGCCGAGCACCTAAGGCCTAGCTTTGACAAGTACTACGGGCTCTTCGAAACATTCCTCCAAAATGATGTCGACGCGACATCTCCCTCAATTGGCCGTGGCGAACTCACATACATAAACATGATTACACCGTCGGACTATTGGCAGAGTCCGCAAGATACATCAAGTGTCATCCGGTCATTCTCGATTCCGGACTGGGTCCTTGCAGATGGCGCCGCACCAGCGTTCCATTGCGCGTACCTGCAAGACGTCGACCCCAACTTGCAGCTACATGTGGTACTCAAGACTGCTGAAATTGCCGGTCAACCCGGTTCGCCATGCTTGATACTTGAAATCAAGGCGCTCGGTGCATACAGTGGCGCCGCAAAGCAGGACATCGATGCATGGTACGATCGGGCGCATGACGCAATCGTTACGCGATTCATGAACATGACCCACGAGCGCGTCCAGCGTGAATTGTGGATGCGCGAGGAGGCCGAATGACAATACTCGCCACACCAAACAGCAGCGCTTCGAAATTCGAAGAATTGATGCCTGTGCTATTCGGCGAGCCTGGAAGTGCTTCGGCAATAGGGTCCGAAGCGCATCAACACCCAATTACGATGTCGATATTTGATGCGACGCTGCGACTTCGCTCCTGGTCTGAAGGAAGCGTTGATTACGCCACTACCTCCATCAGCAGAACCTCCACGAGATTCCCTGAGTTCAATCGATCTAGCGCTGCTTTCGCGTCGAATGGTCCGGCGCGAAGCAAGTTCCAAGCGTATTGGGCAAGAATCGGTTCCCTGCGTCACACTGCGGCACAGGACGGGTATCACTTGAATCCTGCCTCCGAGTCCGACTTCTGGCGTTTTGTTGCATCAGAGCCGCACTGGCGTAAGGCCAACCTGGTATTGATGGACAACGGTAACCTACGTGCCGTCTGGAAGGATGGTCAAGGAACCCGGCTAGGTCTGCAGTTTCTCGGTGAGGGAATGGTGCAGCATGTGATTTTCAGGCGACGCGAAGCTATGAGACCAATTTCCCGCGTTGCCGGCCGCGACACCTTTGACGGCATTTGGCGGCAGGTTGAAGCGTTCGATCTGGGCTCTCTACTATACGAATGAAGGGAGACGATCTGCCGCCGGGCGATCATATCGTCCGTTACGTCAAACCGAGTATGATCCAGGAAGACGGGACTACCGACGGTTCCGACTTCCGTCTGCGCCCCAACAAGCCGGACGAAAAGGGCCTGTCCGTTAACTGGCTTGAAGCCTTTGGAAACGACAAGGTTCACCAGTTGAGCGAAGCGCGCCGTTTGTGCCGCCTTACTCTGAGGCCAAGCGGGCGGTTCGCGGAGATGAATATTGGTACAGTCCTGCGCGTGGCGTCCGAGGAGTTGAAGACGCTGCGAATAGTCCACGATCCGCTTGAGGCAGACCAAGATTTCGATGCTGACCCATCGCATGCCGAGATGAGAGGATTGCCGCCAGGAGATTCCGATCAGGCAATGTTGGTGGGTGATCTGATCTCCGAGTGTGTAACTTACATGCATCCGGCGCGCACATCCGGCTGAAGCGTACAGCGCTACCTAACCACTCTTAAGCGGCCAGCCTGGAGGCGAAGCGCTCAAATCACACGATCCGGTTGCTCGGCCCCGAATGGGAGCGCATCGAGGCGTTTGTGGAATGTTGCCGATAAAATCGAGAGAGCTTGTGGCGGAAAATCGCCCGGCGCCGGATATTTGCTGTGTAACTACCCAGTGGGATTCTGTGTATTGAGGCGCGGAGCATCATCCGGCCGGTTATCCGGTCGGTGGTGAAGTCTTCGCTGCGGCGCGCTGGCGTTTTTTTTCGGCGGCCCCGC